>ERZ1292629.297-Hain-H43-01um-R1-297-length-53252-cov-10_pt1 | contig 53252 bp, 50 predicted proteins | sample MGYA00564399_ERZ1292629 | MGnify/ENA primary metagenome ERZ1292629 (study PRJEB36523, sample SAMEA6512636) | groundwater metagenome | collected 2019-01-08 | study: AquaDiva: Metagenomics assemblies of 32 groundwater samples
TGGTGGTCACGGTCAGATCATCTCCCCCCAGGACCTGGGTGGGAGAGGAGATAGACAAAGATCCCTGTCCGGAGACTGAGGGAGTGATGGTGTGGTAAGTAGCGGGAGTGTAGGAGAGGACATATGAGTTAAACTCTTTTGATGTATGACTTACGGTAGTGGTTCCTCCTATGGGTTGGGCGGCTGTTCCATTGGTATCGGGCAGAGGCAGAGAGATAGATGAACCGTTATATCTTCCCGTGGCAATAGGATCGCCGAAGTAGTTTTGAACATCTCTTATCTCATAGGCATCATTGTTTGATATGCCTGTTCCGGAGAGATCGGAGGACGAGAGAGTGGTGGTGTCAAGATTATCCCAGTTATATACCACAACGTTGGCTCGTTGAGAGTCGTAGGCGTTGGGACGGACAAACTTCCAAAGACCGGTGGGAGAAGATGATGAATAGGTGCTGTTTGTATCAAGGCCGGAAGCTGCTTTCCAACCATCAAAATCGTAAGAAACCTTGGTGCCGTTAATATCATATAATTTAAACGCTGTATCAGAGCCGTCATAGTATGTATTGTTATCCCAAGTATAGGGCGGAGGAGGAGAAGTGCCGTCGGGCAACCTTAATTCCATCAGGGTAAGAGGAGAGTAAAAAGTGTTGCCGGTCATAGTGATACTGCTCCACCTAGAGATATTATTAGTCCAGATACCGCCGACAATGTAGTTATCGCGAGTGATAACATTAACGTTGGCGGTGTCGGAATAGCCTAAATGTAAACCCATTCCCCAAGCATCCAAAGGATGATAAGTGTAGTTGTTGGTGATGGTTGCATTCTCTGCCGGTTGATGACCGCCAACCAAAATATTGTCATTGCGCTCATTGCGAGCGGCCGCACCGTTATTGAATGAGGCGTTTCCGTCAATATTGAAACCATTAAGAGAGCCGTTAGTAGTATAAGCCTGAACACCCCAGCCGTATTGATTAAAGAAAATATTATCCTTAATCTGCTTTGTGCCGGTAGCGTTTTGGGTGTAAACACCATGACCATGGCCTCGATCGGGTTCCGCTGCCTGCCAACCGTTGTTGAAACTCAAGTTGCCGTAAAGTTCGGAATTAGTGGCCGGCGACCAAAACCCTACACCATTGCCGGCATCATGAATCACAAGGTTAATGATACGACTGTTCGGTCCCAGCACGGTTAAGCCAGTCGGCCTTTCGATAACTCGATCAGTGCTGCTGTTTGTTATCTCAAAACCGATATAGTCAGTCCAAGAACCATTGATAACCAGTGTTTGCATCCCACTGCCGTTTCGATTGTCACTTATAATGGCCCGTTCTCCCGGATATTGCTTGATGGTTATCCTGGCCGATTCAGTACCGGACAGAGAACTGACATAGTTTCCCTCGTACGTCCCGCCCCTCAGCCAGACAGTATCTCCGGGTTGGATTGAGCCTCCGGCACCGCCTAGGGCATAGGCCAGGTTCCAGGGAGAGTCGATTGCTCCGGTGTTAGTCTGTTGTCCAGATGGCGAGACATACCACTCGGTCGCGGCACGGGCATTCTCCGTCTTTGGTCTTTGCTCTATGTTTATTCTTGGCATCTCACTCCAAGGGTAGAACCATCTAAGAGAGATAGCTAACAACAAAAATAGTGAGACGAGACGGATTATTCTGTTGGGGGTGATGCGTTTGATAATAGTCATAAAGTTCGTAAAGCTTAGTTGGTATTCATCTTTTTTATCAGACCGGAGAGAATGCGCGAGATTTCAAGTCTGTGAATCCGGAAATTACTGTTGTTATTAATAACTACTCACTGTCCAAAGAGAACAGGCTTTAGCCTGCCGGAAATAGTGATATTTTGCAGGTAAATCCGCTATCCCAACAAGCTGAAGCTTGAGCTCTAGAGTGAGTGATTACTGTTATCATTTTATACTTTTTGGTAGATAAATGGTATAATTAAAGTGATAACACTTAATTCGAGGAGAACGATGAGAAAGATATTGGCGATGCTGGGACTAGCTCTCGTCTTGGCTCCGGCCATCTCCCTGGCGGCAGACTTTCGGGTTAGCGAGAGCGGCGCAGTCACGATTGAAAAGAATGACTCTCTGGGCAACGCGTATCTCGCCGGCAACACGATAAACATTGACGGCGCAATTAACAACGATCTGGTAGCGGCCGGATCGGCAATCAATATTGATGGCACAGTTAATCAGAGCACCCTTATTGCCGGCAATACGATAAATCAGAGCGGGGCAGTGAGCCAAAACGCCCGCTACGCCGGTAATAATGTCACAATCAGCGGCCAGGTTGGCCAGGACCTCGTAGCGGCCGGCAGAACGGTTAATGTGAGAAGGGACGCCGCTGTTGCCGGTGACGCTATGATCGCCGGTAATGCCATCAGTATCGACGGCCGGATCGGCAACACTCTTTATTTATCCGGCGAGAATGTGCGAATAGACGGCCGGATCGGCGGCGATGTTGTCGCAAAATCGGTCGGCAGACTGGAAATCGGCCCCGATGCGCAAATCGGCGGCAATCTTCGCTACTCATCAGAACAAGAAGCGGTCATTGCCGGCGCAGCCGAGATCGGCGGGGAAATTGAGTTTGATCGCATCTCGCAGCCAGCGAAACAATTTGCGCCAGTCGCGACAGCCACCAATCTCTTGAGTTCCTTTCTTCTCTTGATTGCCCTGGTCTATCTCCTGCCGAGGTTCAGTCGGAATGTCAGAGAAAACGCTTACCGCAACAAAGCAAACAGCTTTCTTGCCAACCTCGGCACCGGCTTTATTCTGCTTCTTCTGTCGCCCCTGGCTATAATCACTCTGGCAATTAGTGTTATTGGCGCCAGACTCGCCCTGTTAGTGGGGGTCATCTACCTGCTTCTCCTTGTTCTTGCCGCTTCGTATTCGGTTATCTTGGCCGGAGACCTAATCATTAGAACCTTCGTCCGCGACCAGCACAACAAGAAGCCCTGGCTGATTACGGTGACCGGCTTGCTAGCCGCCTTCGTCGCCAGCTTAATTCCTCTGGTCGGCTGGCTGGCAATCTTTGTCTTTTTCCTGGCGGCACTGGGCGCGTTAACCAAAACATTCAAAAACATCTTCCTGCCGGACGCCAAACGCCCGGAATAATCCGACCCTTACTCCTCGGTTGAAACACCGCGGCGGCTAATGGGCGCGTCCAGATCGTCGCCGGTGTTCATTGTCTCGTTTATCCCCTCACCGCGATGAGGATAATTGATTGGCTCCACAGCTCCCTCCTCGGCACCATCGGGAATCTTGTCATACTCTCGCAGCCACTCATCAATCTTTAATTCCGAGTCTTGCCCCCCGGACCATTTATTCTTCATCCTGTCCTTCCTCCCACCTCTCCACGGGTTCTTTTATCCCCAAAAATTCGCCATGTTCGCCTCTAGTGACACGATACGGTCGCCGGCCGCGCCCTAACCGAACAATATCTTCATACTCATCATCATCAAAATCAAACCGCGCCAACTCTATCACCTCCTTTGCCGTGCTTTATGGTTCATTTCCACTACTATTGTAACAAGGGAGCGCCTCTTGTTCTGCCCAAACAAAAAGAGGTTTGCCAACCTCTTTTTGTATTCTTTGCCTATTGTGATTTCTGGTTTGGTTTCGGCTCCGGCGGAGTAAACAGTTTGCGGGCGGGCCCGGAGGCAGATACCTCCTCGCCCAGCAAAACCTTTTTGGCTAGAACACCATTGTTTAGAATTTTAGGTGTCTCTCCGGGCCCAATCAAACCCTTCTTGACCAGGCTCTCCAAACTAACCCTCTCGCCATCCTTGTAGTGAGTTGAGATCTCGTCAAGAGAGACAACGGTTTTTTTTGGCCGATGAGATTTAAAACCGGGTAACTTGGGCAGGCGCATTGAAAGCGGCGTTTGGCCGCCCTCAAAACGGCGGGGCAGGTTATAGCCGGCACGAGCCTTTTGCCCCTTTGTTCCTCTCCCGGCGGTTTTGCCGCCGCCAGCCGCAATACCCCGGCCAAGACGCTTTCTTGATTTAGTTTTGACTGATTCCAGATTAATCATACGGCATCCTTGTCCTCGATTGGTGCGGCTGGCACTGCCGCAACCTTCGGCTTCTCGGCGAATTTGCGCATCCTCTCTACCACAGAGGGCTTAAAAGCAGACAGCGCGGCCAGAGTCGCGGTAACATTATTGATCTTGTTGGCACTACCCATAATTTTGCTGAGCAGATCGGTGATTCCGGCTAGCTCCGCCACGACTCGCACGCTCCCGCCAGCCACGATTGTCGTACCGGGTGCCGCCGGCTTTAGCATTACCTTGGCGCTGCCAAACTTAGCCAGAATTTCGTGAGGGATGGTTCCCTCAATCACCGGAACGCTAATTATGTTCTTATGCGCCTGGGCCACCGCTTTTCTGACTGCCTCCGCCACCTCTCCCGCCTTGGCCACACCCATTCCAACGCGACCTTTGCGATCGCCAATGACAACAAGAGCGCGGAAACGAATCCGCCGCCCGCCCTTGACGACACGCGAAACTCGCTGGACCTCAATGACGCGCTCCTCAAACTCCTTGGGTTCTCGCTTCGCTCGAACCATTTTTCGTTTCATTATGTTCTTTTCCATAGTTTCCCATATTTAAAGCTTGAGGCCTCCGGAGCGCAAACCTTCCGCCAACGCCTGAACTCGACCATGATAGCGATATGAACCCCGATCATAAACAGCTTCTAATATTTTTTTAGCCTTGGCTCTTTTGGCCAAATCCTCGCCCAGTGACAAGGCAACCTCTGTTGGTTTTTTGCCGGCAGAAAAATCAGCCGCTCCAAATAAAACCGTTTTGCCGGACTGGTCATCAATAAGCTGCGCCGAGATAACCCGATTGGAACGAAAAACCGACACGCGCGGCCGAACTGATGTTCCGGCAATGATTTTTTTAGTCTTCTTTATCATAGTTATCCATCTAGCAGCAAATATTATTTTGAGGCGGCGGTTTTGCCGGCCTTGCGGCGGATAAGCTCGCCCTTATACTTAATGCCCTTGCCCTTATACACTTCCGGCGGTCTGACATCGCGGACTGTCGCCGCAAAATTACCAACCAGCTCCTTGCGCTTTCCGGTAATGCTGATGGTGTTTTTGGCGACAGTTACCTTGAGGTCACCTGGGATTGGCAAGCGAATCTCGTGCGAATAACCCATATTTAAGATTAACTCCTGTCCGCTCACCGCCGCCCGATAACCCGTTCCGCTGAATTCAAGATCCTTCTTAAATTCGCTCTTAACACCCGCGACCGCGTTTGCGATGAGACGAGCCGTCAAACCATGGAGTGACTTTGCCTCATTGCTCGAATCGGCACGGTTCACGACAATATTATCACCGGCAACGGTTATCGCCAACTTCGGATGAACGGGAACTTCTAAGACGTTTTCACCGGAAGAAATAACAACCCCTGAACCGGTAGTCTGAACATTTACACCCTCGGGAATTTTAATGGGCCTTGCCCCGATTCTACTCATAATATTCTCCGAATATTTCACAAACGGATAACTAATTTTTCCAAATGACAAATGACGAATGGGTTTTATCGGTTATTCGTTATTTGGTCGATTCGTCATCCCTTTGTGTCTACCAGACTTCGCAAATTAATTCTCCTCCGACACCTTTCTTTCTTGCCTCTTGGCCGGAGATTACGCCTTGGGGCGTCGAAATGATCACCAAACCCAATCCGCGCAGCGGCCGTGGAATATCTTTGGCCCTGGCATAAATGCGCTGGCCCGGCTTGCTGATTTGGCGCAGGTGCCGAGGATAGCTTTCCGGCGACAGAGTTACCTTAAGCAAACGATGGGTTTTATTCTTGCTTAAACTCTGGACCTCCAGCACATACCCTTCGCGCTTCAAGATCTTTAAAATGACCTCTTTAAGTTTGGAGGCGGGAAGGACAATCTCATCTTTACCGATTGCCGCGGCATTTCTTATTCTTGCCAACAAATCTGCTATCTGATCATTCATTGTACTCCTCAATCACAAATGGACGGCTAACTGTACTAACGACGAACGACGAACTTACACCCGGCCATCTCTCCTGACTAGAGAAAGAATGGCGTGAAATTCGTTGTTAGTTGTTGGTATTGTTCGTTGTCCATTTCTGCCTGGTGGTTACCAGCTGGCCTTGGTTACTCCCGGAATCTCGGCTCGAGAGGCAAACTCCCGAAAACAAATCCGACATAAATCAAACTTCCGAATGTAGGCCCGGCTTCGGCCGCACATACGACAACGCCGGACAACTCGTGTCGAAAACTTCGGTTTCTTGTCTGCTTTTACTATTAATGATTTTTTCGCCATAAATACTCCTAGTGTTTTTCAAAGGGAAACCCCAGGGCTGTTAATAGAGCTCGAGCTTCCTCACTGTTTTTGGCCGTTGTCTTTATATTAACCTCCAAGCCAAACATCATTGGGATGTTCTCATATCTGACCTCCGGAAAAATGGAATACTCCCGAATACCCAGTGAATAATTTCCCCGGCCGTCAAAAGATTTTAGTAATGTACCGCGAAAATCACGAACGCGCGGCAGGGCGACATTAATCAGCTTGGCAATAAAGTCATACATCCGGTCTCCCCGCAATGTTACGGTTAAGCCAACCACCTGTCCCGTCCGCAATTTAAAAGCCGAGACTGAGCGGCGCGACTGATTAATCTTTGGCTGTTGGCCGGTAATGCGCGCGATCTCTCCGGCAATCCGGCTAATCATCTCTTTGTCTTCCTTAACCGCGCCGACACCGGTCGAAACAACAACCTTCTCAACGCGCGGAACTTCATAAACATTCGCCTTTCCCAACTCCTTCATAAGACGCGGTTTCAACTCCTTTTCAAATTTTTCTTTTAACTTCTCCATTGCTTCCTGATCGTCATCCATTTTTGGTTGTGCTGTGCTCAATGCTCTGTTCGCACTTTTTACAAATTCGGATTTTTTTGTCTTCGGCGATTTTATAACCAACCCGCGACGGTTTGCCGCAACTTGGACAAACGATCGCCAAATTAGAAACATCAACCGGTAAATTTATATCGATAATGCCGCCCGAGGGGACGCGTCGGCTTGGCTTGATATGTTTCTTAACCAAGGCAACACCCCCAACGACAGCCCGTCCCCGCCCCACCAGGACAGTCTGAACTAAACCGGTTTTACCTCGATCCCGGCCTGCTATCACCATAACGTTGTCACCCTTTTTTATCTTCATAACGTTTCCCAATCACAAATGGACAACTAACTGTACTAACGACTAACAGCGAATTTCATGCCCCCTCTACCCTCCCCCTAGCTTAGGGGGAGCTGGTGGGGGTAGTTTGTCGTTCGTTGTTAGTATTGTTCGTCGTCAATTTGTGGTCATAATACTTCTGGTGCCAGTGAAATAATCTTCATATAGCCCCGGCGGAGCTCTCGCGGAATGGGTCCGAAGATGCGCGTACCGCGGGGGTTACCCGCCTTATCCACTATTACTGCCGCATTTTCATCGAAACGGATAAGTGATCCATCGTTTCGGCCAAACGGTTTGAGTTGGCGAACAATAACGGCCCAAACGACCTCCTTGCGCTTAACAGTACCGCGAGGCACGGCATCTTTGACCGAAGCAGAAATAACATCACCAATCCGGCCGGCATCCTTTGCCGCCCGACCCAAAACCGTAATGCACTCTATCTCGCGAGCGCCAGTGTTGTCCGCAACTTTTAATCTTGTACCCGGCTGAATCATTACGCTTCCCAAACCATGAATGAATAGCTAATCTCTCCAAATAACGAATGACCAATGAATTTATTAGTTATTCGTTATTTAGTCCGCCGGTTGGCGGAATTCGTTATCCATTTGTGGATTCAATCTTTCTGACTACCTTATAATGTTTGTCTTTGCTGATTGGCCGCGATGGAACAATCTCCACGGTATCGCCTGTTTTGTGCGCATTGTCCCCATCATGAGCCTTGTACTTTTTGCTAACCGTAAACTTCTTTTTATACAAGGGGTGGGTTTTAACGCGATCAACCAGAACAACGACCGTTTGATCCATCTTGTCTGAGACAACCTTGCCCCTTATGACTCGAATCAGTTTTTTATCGCTTTTTTTATTCATTTCTATGCTCTCCCGATTGGTTCTCGGACACAACAGTTAATGCCCTTGCCACTGATTTTCGCAAACTGTTTGACAGGGCCGAATTGGTTCCTTTGCCGGCCCGGACTTTCAATAACTCTAACTCGGCCCTCTTTTGAAGAACGCCAAGCTCTTTGGCTAAATCATCCCGGCTCATAGCCCGATACTTTTTTAATTCCTCAGCTGTCTTCATCGCGCTTACTCTTTGCAAATAAATTTAGTCTTGACTGACAGTTTGTGCTGAGCTAGCCGCATCGCCTCTTTTGCTATTACCGGATCAACTCCGTCAAGCTCAAAGAGGATCAATCCCGGACGCACAACGGCCGCAAAGTGATCGACGGCACCCTTCCCCGAACCCATAGGTGTCTCAGGTGAAGTCGCCGTTACCGGTTTGTTCGGGAATACTCTGATCCAAACTTCACCGCCGCGCTTAATGTAGCGCGTCATGGCGCGCCGCGCCGCCTCCAGCTCCCGGGCAGAAACCCAGCCGGCAGACAAGGCCTTGATCGCAAACTTGCCAAAAACAATTTCACTGCCACGAAGAGCAAGCCCGCGCATCTTACCTCGCTGCTCCTTCCGGTATTTCATTTTTCGCGGCATCATTAACATCTTTACTTTGGGCAATGCTTAATTGTAACCTAAATCATTAAATACTTCAAGCTTACTTTTTCTCGGCCAGCGCCTCCTCCATACCTTTCTCGCCACGGTAAACCCAAACTTTAACACCGATAATACCATAGGTTGTCAGCGCAGTAACATAACTATAATCAATGCTGCTCTTAAAGGTTGAAAGGGGAATGGTACCGTAAACTGCCTTTTCCCTGCGGGCAATCTCCGCGCCATTGAGGCGGCCGGCAACCTGTATCTTTATACCCTGAACGCCCCCCTCTTTGGCGCGCTCTATAGCCTGCTTTATTGCCCTTTTGTAAGGGATTCGTCGTTCAATTTGGTGGGCTACATTTTGAGCAATAATCGCTGAATTGGTATCGGGGCTCTTGATCTCAATAATATTAATCTGAACCTTGGAGTCGGCAAATTTGGCCAAAAGGCGCCGCAACTCCTCGGTGCCGGTACCTTTGCGGCCGATAATCAAGCCGGGGCGGCCGGAAAAAATATCAACAACAACCTTGTTGGTATCCCTGTTGATATTAATTTTAGCGACAGCCGCCGATTTAAGCCTCCCTGCCAAAAAGCGGCGAATCTGCAAGTCGGAAATAAGATCACGGGAATAATACCTGCCGCTAAACCAGCTTGATCGCCAAATCTCGTTTATTTTTAATCTGAGTGATTGCGGATTTACCTTTTGACCCATAATTTCCTTAAATTACAAATCTCAAATTTCAAATAATATACAATATTCAACTAATTTGCAACCTCTTTTGGTGCTTGGTTTTTGAAATTTATTTGGGATTTGGTATTTGTTTTTTTCGATTTTATACTCTGCATTTCATCAGATAGAGTAAGAACGAGGTGGCTCATTCGCTTTGTAATCCTGGCTGATCGCCCCTTTGACTCAAAGCGGCGGCGGCGAAGTCGCGGACCCTCGTTGCACATAATCGCCTTCACATAAAGATTATCCGGCAAGAGACCGCTCTCTTTAGCCGCGGCGACGCCTGACTTAATTAACTTACTAATGGGAAGTGACGCTTTTTTGCGAATAAAACCAATCCGCTCAAGAGACGAAAGCACTTTCTCGCCCCGCAAGCCAAAAAGAACCGGCCGGGCCTTCCGGGGCGAAACTCTGATAAATTTGTCTGATACGGTAATATCCATAGCTTCTCAATCTCCTGCGAAATTACAAATCGTTCGAAATTACAAATATTACTAAATTACGAATCAATGAATTCTTCCGCTATTTGTAATTATGTAGGAGGTTATTTCCCTTTTTCCTGTTCTCTGGCCATTTTTCCGCCGTGGCGACGGAATTTGCGCGTTGGGGAAAACTCGCCCAACTTGTGTCCAACCATATCTTCGATAATAAAGACAGGGAGATGCTCCTTGCCATTATGAATTGCGAAGGTCAAGCCAACCATCTCCGGTGTCACGGTAGCGGCCCGTGACCAGGTTTTAATCGCCTGCTTGCCGCCGTTTGCCCGAGCCTTGTTTGCCTTGGCCAGTAATCTCTCGTCGATATACGGACCTTTTTTCAGTGATCTCGCCATACGTTTCCCAGTCTCCTACAAATTTACAAATCTCTCGAGATTACGAATCTTACAAATACCTGTGGCGAGCCCTTCGGCTCCGCTCAGGGTCAAATCCATTTGTAATATTTGCAGTTTCGATGAATTTGTAATTTTGTAGGAGAAGAATTATTTTTTCCTACGACTTAATATTAGTTTGCCGCTGCTCTTCTTCTTGTTGCGGGTACGGCGACCGAGGGCCGGAGCACCCCAAGGGGTTTTGGGATAGGCCATACCAATCGGACTGCCGCCTTCGCCGCCGCCATGAGGATGATCGTGAGGATTCTTTGCCTTGCCCCGCACTGTCGGCCTGACGCCCATCCAACGCTTTCGGCCCGCCTTACCAACCATAACATTAGCATGATCAGTATTGGAGACAACACCGATAGAGGCAAAGTTATCAGCCAACACCTTTCGGCTTTCGCCGGAGGGCAGACGAATAATCGCGTACTTGCCATCGAATCCCGAGAGGGTAGCATAGCTTCCGGCACTGCGAGCCAATTCACCGCCGCGCCCCGGCATCAACTCAAGACTGTGGATCTGAGTAGACGCGGGAATATTTCTGATTCTCATCCGGTTGCCCGGTTTTGGCGGCGCCTCATCGGCGCAGGTAACTGTACTACCGATCTCTAAACCCTCTGGAGCTAAAATATAGCTTTTTTCCCCATCCTCGTAAGATAATTTGGCAATGAAGGCGGTTCGATTAGGATCATATTCGATAGTCTCAACTCGAGCCTTTTCCCCGAAATGATCCCGACAACCAAAGTCAATGAGGCGATAGCACCGCTTCGCCCCCCCGCCCCGATGAGCAACCACCATCTGGCCGGCATGATTCCGCCCTGAGAGGCGCCTCAACCCGATAGTTAGACTCTTCTCCGGCTCGACTTTTGAAAGAACGCCGAAACTAGCGACACTCATCTGTCTCCGGGCATTGCCTGTTGGTTTTATCTTCTTTACTGGCATAATTCTAAGTCAAAATGCATAAATCAAAATCTGAATATCGACAGTAAGCAAGTAAGGCTGGTAAAGCAGTAAAGCCAGTAAAGCCTTATTGCCTTACACGCCTTACTACCTTACTGGCTTTACAGCCTTACTGCTCTGCTGATTAGTATCTTCGACCTCAAAAAGATCAATTTTGCCGCCGGCTTTGACGGTAACAATGGCTTTTTTGAAGTCGGAACGCCGGCCAAGACCGCGCCGCGTTCGCTTAACCTTGCCCTTGTAGTTTGCCACATTGACCGCCACCGGAATCACGCCAAAGAGTCTTTTAGCCGCCTCGGCAATTTCGGCCTGAGATGCGTCCTTATCAACAACAAAAGTATACTTGTTTTGGGACACGGCGCCAAAACTCTTTTCGGTAATAATCGCTTTTTTAATAACTCTATTCATAAATTTTTCCCATCTCCTCCATTGCTTTCCGGGTTATGATTATCTTGTCGGAGGAAATAAGATGAAGGTAATCCAGCCGGCCCGGCGCCATAAGCTTGACGCCGGCAATATTCCGCAGTGACAGCCAGATGTTTTCGTTTTCAAGAGTTAAGATTACACTCGTTTTACCGGCAGCGCCGAGGATCGAGAGCGTCTTCGCTCCCTCTTTCGTTTTGGGCGCAGCCAAAACGAAATCGTCGACAATAACCAGGCTTTTATTCCTGGCCGCTTCGGCAAAGAACGAAAGGATGGCTTTGCGGCGAATCTTCTTGTTAAGACGCAAATGGAAGTTCCGCTCCGGCGTCGGACCGAAGGTAGTGCCACCATGAATCCAGAGGGGCGAGCGGATTGAGCCGACACGGGCATTACCCGTTCCCTTCTGGCGCCAAGGCTTGCGTCCACCGCCTCTGACCTCACTTCGATCGAGCGTTGAAGCAATTGGAGATCGGAGGGCTGCCCGCAAGTAATTGACATAGAGAGTAATAAGCTTTGGGGAGAATTCAATATCGAAAATCTTTGGCAGAGCCAAATCCTTAACTTTTTCTCCCTTTTGATTTAAAACCGGTAACTTCATTGTTTTTAAGATAAGACTCATATGGCCTCTGGGACTTATACGTCCTATTCTTTCTTTAACTCTTCCCGGTCAAGTTTTGTCTCTGGCTTTGCTTCCTTCTCAGCCTTTTGTTCTTCGATCATCCTCTCCATAGCCTGCTTCTCCTCCGCCGCCGCAGTATCGACTGTCTCCTCGGCTTGTTCGCCCTTGCCAAATATTTTTAAAACGCCTTTGTTTGGCCCCGGAACAGCGCCGGAGAGAAGTATCATCTCCTCATCCAAGTCGACGATGCGGAGATTTTTAACCGTGACTGTGCCGCCGCCCATCCGGCCGGCCATCTTGCGGCCCAGGACAACGCGTTGAGGATAACCGCCGCCGATTGAACCGGGTTCTCGGACGTTGTTGCTGCCGTGTCCGGCCGGCCCGCGGCGAAAGCCGTGACGCTTAATGGTACCGGCAAAGCCCTTGCCTTTGCCGGTACCGGTAACCGTGACAACTTCGTCCTTTTTAAATTGCTTGGGCGTAATTGATTCGCCGACTTTATACCGCCCCGGAGCCTCGACGGCAAACTCGGTTACTTTGGCCACTCTATCCTTGCCGCGCAAAGCCTTAACCTGGACGGCCTTGTAGCCGTCTTTTTCCTTGGATTTAATCTGGGAGACAACCGTCGGCAAGACGGCCACCTTGGTTACGGCCAAAGCCCGGCCTTCTTCGTCAAAGACCCGCGTCATCCCAACTTTTCGACCAAGAATAAACTTCATTGCAAGTAAACTATACGGATAACCAATTCTATTAAAAGCAAGCAAAAAACCTGGAACTGTCGCCGACGGCGACAGTTATCCCGACTCGACATCATAACGCTTATTTTGCTTGTTTATCTGATTCTAAAGATAGCAAATTCAGCGGCAAATGTCAAACAAAAAGCCCCCCGGCCGGAGGGCATTTGTTTTCGTTCTCGTCCTACATTTTTATTTCGATATTGACGCCGTGAGGCAAATCAAGATTCATAAGGTTGTCAATGGTCTTGGTTGTGGGATTAACAATATCAATTAGACGCTTATGCACTCTCATTTCAAACTGTTCCCGGCTGTCTTTGTGGACGTGGGGCGATTTAAGCACAGTCAGGCTATGCCTCTCCGTGGGAAGAGGAATGGGGCCAGCGACAACCGCGCCTGAGCGCGTCGCCGTTGCCACAATCCGCTCAGCCGACTTGTCGATAATCCGATGGTCGTAAGCCTTGAGTTTGATTCTGATCTTCTGTTTTGGAACTGCCTTCTCCGCCATAATAGTAATTATCAATTAAGGTTCAATTTCTCAATTTTCAATTTATTCAATTGACATTTGATTAATTGGCAATTAATTGATCATTGAGACTTGATCGTTGAGACATTCTTAATAACTCGACACAAGGAACCCCGACGAATCGGGGTTTGCTTGTATAAACTATTTGATGATCTTAGTAACAACGCCGGCGCCAACCGTCTTGCCGCCCTCGCGAATAGCAAACTTTAAGCCCTCATCCATCGCAATCGGCTGGATCAGCGTAACCTTCACGTTTGAGGTATCGCCCGGCATAATCATCTCCTTGCCCTCAAAATGAACATCGCCGGTTACATCGGTTGTTCGGATATAAAACTGAGGCTTGTAACCGTTAAAGAAGGGGCTGTGGCGGCCGCCCTCCTCCTTGGTCAGAGCGTAAATCTCCGCCTCAAATTCGGTGTGAGGGGTTATGCTGCCCGGCTTGGCAATAACCTGACCGCGCTCAATATCCTCACGCTCAATGCCGCGCAAGAGCAAACCGACATTGTCGCCAGCCTGGCCCTGGTCAAGCTGTTTTTTAAACATCTCAACGCCGGTAACAACGGTTTTGACTGTCTTTTTGATGCCGACAATCTCAACCTCTTCGTTAACCTTGACAATGCCCTGCTCAATGCGGCCGGTTGCCACCGTGCCGCGACCCTTAATTGAGAAAACGTCCTCAACCGGCATCAGGAAAGGCTTGTCAATCTCCCGCTTGGGCTCCGGAATGGCCTCATCAATCGCCGCCATCAGCTCCATAATCGCCTTTTCGCCCTCAGCGTCGCCCTCAAGCGCCTTTAAGGCGGAACCGCGGATAATCCTGGCGTTGTCGCCATCAAAGTGATATTTGGTCAAGAGTTCACGAACCTCAATCTCAACCAAATCCAAAAGCTCCGGATCGTCGACCATATCAACCTTGTTGAGGAAAACGACGACCGCCGGCACACCGACTTGGCCGGCCAGAAGAATATGCTCGCGGGTCTGAGGCATTGGGCCGTCAGCCGCCGAGACAACCAAAATAGCGCCGTCCATCTGAGCCGCGCCGGTAATCATATTTTTGACGTAATCGGCGTGACCGGGACAGTCAACGTGAGCATAGTGGCGCTTCTCCGTTTCATACTCCTGGTGCGAGGTAGCAATGGTAATGCCGCGCTCGCGCTCCTCGGGAGCATTGTCAATATCCTCAAATTTTCTTGCCTGGGCCATACCCTTTTTGGCTAAAACCTGAGTAATCGCCGCCGTCAAAGTAGTTTTGCCATGATCAACGTGGCCGATAGTACCCACATTGACATGGGGCTTTGTCCGTTCAAATTTTTCTGCCATACAACTCCTTTCGTCGCTGCTTTAGTTTACGCTTATCATAACAAAACTCTCGAAAAAATGCAACAATCCCTACTTGCGTCCGCGTTTTTCCACAATCTCCTGCGCCACATTTGCCGGAACCTCGGCATAGTGGTCAAACTCCATAGCGTATGATGCCCGTCCCTGCGTCATTGAACGCAAGCCGGTGGCATAGCCAAACATTGAGGCAAGCGGAACCTCGGCATGCACCACCTTAATCCCCATCGCTCGATCCTCCATCTGGTTCACCTGACCCCGCTTGGCATTCAAGTCGCCGATGACGTCGCCCATAAATTCCTCGGGGGTAATAACATTAACCTTCATTACCGGCTCAAGAATCACCGGGCCGGCTTGGCGAAAGCCATCCGAAAAAGCCATTGAGCCGACAATCTTAAACGCCATCTCAGAGGAATCAACTTCGTGGAATGTCCCGTCATATAATTCGACACCAATGTCAACGATGGGGTAGCCGGCCAAAACGCCTCGCTCGGTCGACTCCTTCACTCCCGCCTCAACGGCCGGAATATACTCCTTGGGAATCGCCCCGCCGACAATATTGTTTACAAACTCAAAGCCCTCGCCTGCTTCTTTGGGGAAAATCCGGATGTAGACATGACCGTACTGACCCCGACCACCGGTCTGGCGAATATACTTGCCCTCCTGTTTGACCTCGCGCCGGCAAGTCTCGCGATAAGCCACCTGGGGCTGGCCGACATTTGCCTCAACCTTAAATTCCCGGCGCATCCGGTCAACAATAATCTCTAGATGAAGCTCGCCCATACCGGCAATAATCGTCTGGCCGGTTTCCTGGTCGGTTTTAACGCGAAATGTCGGATCCTCGTCAGCCAGACGCTGGAGTGCTAGGCTCATTTTCTCCTGATCAGCCTTGGTCTTGGGCTCGATCGCCACATCGATCACCGGATCCGGAAATTGAATCCGTTCCAGAATAACAGGGGTAGCCGGGTCACAGAGCGTATCGCCGGTTGTCGTTCGCTGGAGACCAACTGCCGCCGCAATTTCACCGGTAAAAACCTCCTCCACATCCTCGCGATGATTGGCGTGCAGACGAACAATGCGGCCGATACGCTCCCGCTCGCCGGAGATAGTGTTCTGAACATAAGAGCCCTTTTTGAGCGTGCCGCGATAAACCCTAAAAAAGATGAGTTTGCCGACAAAGGGATCGGCCGCAACCTTAAAGGCCAGTGCGGCAAAGGGAGCGCCATCCTCCGGTTCGATTGAAAGATCTTCGCTGGTTTTGGCATTGGTAGCGTGAGCCGGAGGAACATCAAGCGGAGAGGGTAAATAAGCGATAATCGCATCGAGAACGGTCGAGACGATGATTCCCCGGCCATCGCCGCCGGTCACGGGATAAAATTGGCCGGTTAAAGTCGCCCTTCTAATCAGGTCTTTGAGTTCGTTTGGCGCAATCTCCTCGCCGCCCAAGTATTTTTCAAGCGCGGCGTCGTCGTATTCAACAACCCTCTCAACCAACTCCCGGTGCCACTTTTTAGCCTCTTCCGTCAGATCGGCTGGAATCTCTCCCGCCTTTAAGTCTTTATCCTTGTAATCGCCGTAGGTATAGGCCTTCATCTCGACCAGATCGACGACACCGTTGATGCTCTGCTCAAAACCGATTGGGATCTGGATCGGGTAGACGTTGCGCGAAAGGCGCTCGCGAATTGATTCCAGACTGCGATAAAAGTCCCCGCCCGTCTGATTAATCTTGTTGATAAAACAAAGTCGCGGTACTTGGTAGTTGTCAGCCTGGCGCCAGACCGTCTCTGACTGCGGCTCAACTCCCATTTTGCCGTCAAAAATAACGACGGCGCCATCCAGAACACGCAGGGAGCGCTCCACCTCCACAGTGAAATCGACGTGGCCGGGAGTGTCAATAATATTAATGCGATGATCCTTCCAGAAACAGGTTGTGGCGGCCGAGGTAATGGTAATACCGCGCTCGCGTTCCTGCTCCATCCAGTCCATTGTCGCCTCGCCTTCGTGCACCTCGCCGATCTTATGAACGCGGCCGGTGGTATACAAAATGCCCTCAGTAACTGTGGTTTTGCCGGCGTCAATGTGGGCAATTGTGCCGATGTTTCTAACTTTTTCGAGCGGATAATCCCGAGCCATATAGAAAGATTGTGGTAAGGAAAACTTCGCTAAACTGTTAAAATCTGGCGAAATGGGCGAAGGCTTTGTTGGCCTCGGCCATACGATGCGTCTCTTCGCGCTTTTTGATTGCGGCACCCTCATTCCGATAAGCATCAATTAACTCTCGGCTTAACTTTTCGGCAATAGCCTGGCCCTTTTTTGAACGAGCCGCGCCGATAATCCAGCGCATGGCCAAGGTGTTGCGGCGGTCTTTGTTGACCTCCATCGGCACTTGATAGTTGGCGCCGCCGATTCGCTTGCTCTTGACTTCGAGAATCGGCCCGACATTCTTGAGCGCTTGCTGAAAAATATCAAGCGGCTCGACATGCAATTCGGCCGCGGCCTTAGTCAAAGCGGAGTAAACCGACCGCTCCGCCACGCTCTTTTTACCGTTAAACATAATGTGATTAATGAATTTAGCCAACAAAAGACTGCCGAATTTGCTATCCGGCGCTATTGTCGGTTTCTTGATTTTAGCATTTCCTCTCGCCATAATTCCTCTGAAAATTCGAGTTTCGGATTTCGAACTTATTCTGTTGTCTTCTTGGCCCCGTATTTGCTCCGGCCCTGCTTGCGGCCCTTAACACCGGTTAAATCCAGTTTGCCGCGCACAATATGATATCGCATACCGGGCAAGTCCTTCACCCGGCCGCCTCGAAGCACCACAACGGAGTGCTCCTGGAGATTGTGCCCCTCGCCCCCGATATAGGCATTCACCTCAACGCCGTTAGTCAGCCGCACTCGAGCAAACTTTCTCAGAGCTGAATTTGGCTTTTTGGGCGTCATTGTGCCAACCTTAACACAGACACCCCGTTTTTGAGGGCACCCCTTACCCAAAACAACGGGCCGGTTTTTCAGATAATTAAACGTGCCCTTAATGGCGGTTGTTTTGGTTTTCTTGACCGTTTTAATCCGGCCTTTTTTGATTAATTGGCTGATGGTTGGCATTCTAGTCACTCCTGCTAAACTCAATCAATGTAACACATTATCTTCCCCGTGTCAAAGAAGCCGGATCCTGCTTCCTAAGGCCGGTACCGGCAGGGATCAATCGGCCGATAATAACATTTTCTTTCAGTCCGACCAGATTGTCTCTCTTGCCGGCGATCGCGGCATCAATCAACACCGAGGTTGTTTCCTGGAAAGAAGCTGCCGACAACCAGCTTTCAGTCTTAATCGCCACCCGCGTAATACCCATCACAACATCTTCGAACTCAACTATCTTCTTGCCGGCCTGCTTTAATTCAATATTAATATCTCTTATCTCCGACCGGTTAATTACCTGACCCGCCAGATAAGTCGAGTCGCCCGAACTTGAGACTCGAGCCTTACTTATCATCATCCGGACAATAACCTCAAGGTGCTTGTCATTAATATCCTGTCCCTGGGATTCATAAATCATCTGGACCTGCTTGATGATATAATTTTCGACAACCTGCCGGCCGGCCAGCTTCAATGCGCCGGACAGATCATAGTGGCCCTCGGTCAGGGCGTCACCGCGCTTCACCTCCGTGCCTTCCTGAACACGAAGCTGGACAATCTTTGAGACGCGGTACTCTTTACTAACCTGTCCCTTGCCGGATATTTTGGCCTTATTGCCCTTGATCAAGATTTTGCCGGCGATTGGCGATCGCAACGGTCGGCCCGCCGGAGCTTCGGCAACAATCTGTTTTGACTTAACCTCGCTCCCGCTTTCAATAATCCACGTATAGTTTTCCGGCAGCTCCACCTCCTCCGTCCGCTCACCCTTACCGCTGACAATAATTGCGTTCTCGTTCTTCTCTTCGCGCAATGAAACCCGTCCGTCGATTTCCGTTAAAACAGCCGGGCTTTTTGGCATTCGAGATTCAAACAGCTCCTCCACCCGCGGTAAACCGGAGGTAATGTCCTCGCCAGCCGCGCCGCCGGTGTGAAAGGTCCGCATTGTCAACTGTGTTCCCGGCTCACCAATCGCCTGGGCCGCCACAATACCGACTGTTGCGCCAATCTCCACCAGCGAGCCTGCCGCCAAATCAATACCATAACATTTTTTACAGACACCCTTTGGCGCCTCGCAGGTTAGAAGCGAGTAAATTTCAACTTCCAAAATCTTAGCCGCATTCAGTTTGGCGATCTCGTCGTCGCCAATAATGCTTCCCTCGGCGATACCGGCCGCTCTTTTACCCAAAACGCGGCCCTTGATAGTTTTGTGCCAGTCTTCGCCGGCCTCAAGATAGAATTGCCGATTAATAGTGCGCGTCCTTGTTGTGCCGCAATCATCACAAGTTACAACCGTATCTTGGGCGACATCAACAAGACGGCGAGTAAGGTAACCTGCCTCCGAGGTGCGAAGCGCGGTATCGGCCCGGCCCTTTCTGGAGCCGTGTGTCGAGACAAAATACTCAAAAACCGACAGGCCCTCTTTAAAGTTGGAACGAATCGGGATTTCGATAATTTCTCCGGTTGTGTCGGCCACCAGACCCTTCATCCCGGAAACTTGTGTAATTTGGGCCACATTGCCGCGCGCGCCCGATGTCATAATGACAAAAAGATCATTATCTTTGTTGTAGTTCGCCATCATCTCTTTCTCAATCTTGCTCTGAGCCCCCATCCAGATCTCAACGATTTTGGCGTGGCGCTCCTCGTCGCTAATCAGACCCATCTGATACTGTTTTTCAACCGTATCAACGTCCTTCTCCGAATCTTGCAGGATCTCCGTTTTTTTATCCGGCACCTGAATATCGTCAACGGCAAAGGTCAAGCCGGAACGTTGAGCGTAGCGAAAACCCAAATCCTTAAGATCATCCACAAACTGGGCCGCCCGATCTGTTCCATAGCGCCGGTAGACACTGTCCACCAATCGGCCAACCGCTTTTTTGTTTAAGACCTCATTAATAAAACCTGTCTCTTCTGGCATAATCTCATTAAAGAGAATTCGGCCGACGGTCGTCTCGACAATCTCGCCAGTCAGAAGCCGCACTTTAATCTTGGCGTTTAGGGCCAAGATACCCTGATCATAGGCCGAGATGGCCTCATTCTCGCTTGCAAAAACCATTCCCTCGCCTCGCGCCCCCCCCTCAAGCAGGGTTACATAGTAACAGCCTAAAATAACGTCTTGGGTTGGTGTGACAACCGGCTCACCGGAGGCGGGTTTTAAGAGGTTCTTGGCCGAGAGCATAATCTCGCCCGCCTCTTCCTGCGCCTTTTTCGAGAGAGGAAGATGAACAGCCATCTGGTCACCGTCAAAGTCGGCGTTAAAGGCGGCGCAAACCAGGGGATGAATCTTAATCGCCTTGCCCTCAATCAGGACGGGGCGGAACGACTGAATACCGAGTCGATGCAGTGTCGGCGCCCGGTTCAAGAGGACATATTTATTTTTGGTAATCTCCTCTAAAATATCCCAAATAAATGGCTCGCCGCGCTCGATTAGACGAGTGGCGTTTTTGACATTATGAACATAGCCCTCAGCAATTAGCCGTCCGATAATAAAGGGCTTGAACAGCTCCAGGGCCATAATTTTGGGCAAACCGCACTGGGAAAGCTTCAAGTTCGGTCCAACCACAATGACCGAGCGGCCGGAGTAGTCCACGCGCTTGCCCAGGAGATTTTGGCGGAAGCGGCCCTGTTTGCCGCGCAGCATATCGGAGAGCGAGCGAAGCTTGCGTTTGCCGGCAGTCGAAGACGCAACCTTGCCCTTTCTGGCTGAATTATCAATCAGAGCGTCAACCGCCTCCTGAAGCATTCTTTTTTCATTGCGACAAATAACCTCGGGTGCGCCCTGAGAGATCAGCCTCTTTAGACGGCTGTTGCGGTTGATAACGCGGCGATAGAGGTCGTTAAGATCGGAAGCGGCAAAGCGGCCGCCGTCCAACTGCACCATTGGCCGCAAATCCGGCGGAATAACCGGCAAGCGCGTCAGAACCAGCCAAGCCGGATCAATCTTTGCTTCCTGTATATTTCTGAGCAGTCTCAGGCGCTTTAAGATCCGAGCCCGGGCTAAGCCGACTTGGGACAAAGCCGCCTCTTGGGCCTTCTTGGTTTCCTCGGCCAAATTTATATTTCGAAGCAGTTCTAAAACGGCCTCCGCTCCAATGCCAACTCGAACGATCTGGCCATACTTCATATTGATCTCGTGATACTGGTGCTCGGAGATAATCCGTCCTACGGCCAACTCGGAGAGTTCGCTTTTGGCCTGGCGATAAGCCGCTTCGACCTCGCTCTTTAATGATTCTCTCGATTCCGGTGCCAAATCGGCCGCTTGCTTCATTTCCTCCAAATACTCTCTATACTCCTTTTCCAAGTTCTGGAGACTTCCCTGTCGCAACTCCTCATTAACCTCAAGAATGACAAAGCTGGCAAAATAGACGATCTTCTCAAGGTCGGCAAAGGATAAATTTAGAACAATCGAAATCACGCTGGAGGCGCCGCGAGTATACCAGATGTGAGCGGTAGGAACCGCCAAGTCGATGTGGCCCAATCGGACGCGGCGAACTTGCGAACGAGTTACCTCAACGCCGCATTTATCACAGACCACACCCTTGTAGCGAATCTTCCGGTACTTGCCGCAGTAACACTCCCAGTCTTTAGTCGGACCAAAGATGCGCTCGTCAAAAAGACCATCGCGCTCCGGCTTCTGGGTGCGATAGTTAATTGTTTCCGGTTTCAGGATCTCGCCATGCGACCATTCGGCAATCTGATCCGGTGACGCAACCGAAAGGCGAATTGCCTCAAAATCAGTGATGTCGACTTGGTCTTTAATTTCGTAATTGGCCATAAAAACTCCTTGCAAGCCGATCAGGAACGGATAGCAGATGATACAGACAACAGATAAATTTGCTATCTGCGATCTGTTAAAATCTGCCATCCATTCCTGCGGGTTTACTCTTCTTTTATCTCCTCTGAAACAATGTCTTCGTCGGCGCCCAACTGCTCAGCGGCTAACTCGGTTAGCTTGCGGTCTATATCCTCATCCTCGCTTGGCAGCTCTCCCTCTCTTCCGGTCACACCAAATGATTCGACCGGCGCCGGAACTTCAACCTCCTCCTCCTCAGCTTTCTCGGCCAGTTTTGGTGAAATCAACTCTACGCTCAAGCCCAGGCTTTGCAGTTCCTTTACCATTACATTGAAAGCTTCCGGAATCAGCGGTTTTTGAATCTCCTCGCCTTTAATAATCGATTCATAGGTTTTGCTTCTGCCGACAACGTCATCCGATTTAATCGTTAACATCTCCTGCAGGGTGTGAGCCGCACCGTAAGCCTCCAGTGCCCACACCTCCATCTCGCCGAAACGCTGGCCGCCAAACTGGGCTTTGCCGCCCAGAGGCTGCTGGGTGATCATTGAGTAGGGACCAACGCTTCTGGTGTGCATCTTGTCATCAACAAGATGATGTAGTTTTAAGACATACATTATCCCGACAGTCGATTCGCGATCAAAGGGAATTCCGGTGCGGCCATCATAAAGCTGGATCTTACCGTTTGACGGCAAGTCCTGACTCCTTAGGCGATCGCAAATTTCCTTGAAGGGAATTCCTTCAAAAGCGGGCGTGGAAATTTTATAGTCACCTTCGGCCGCGGCCAGACCCAAATGCGCCTCGAGGATCTGACCGATATTCATACGCGAGATAACACCCAGAGGGTTTAGAACAATATCAACCGGCCGGCCATCCGGCAGGAAGGGCATATCCTCCTCGTTAAGTATGGTAGAGATAACACCCTTATTGCCATGGCGGCCGGCCAACTTGTCGCCAATAGAGATCTTGCGAAGCTGAGCAACCGACACTTCAACCATCTGATAAACTCCGGAGGGCAATTCATCGCCGTTTTCTTTGGAGAAGATGCGGACATCAACAACCTTACCCTGCTCACCGTGCGGCAAACGAAGCGAGGAGTCGCGAACATCCTTGGCCTTTTCGCCGAAAATAGCCCGAAGCAGTTTTTCCTCCGAGGAGAGCTCCGTCTCGCCCTTGGGCAAGATTTTACCAACCAGGATATCTCCCGCCTTAACCTCGGCGCCAATACGCACAACACCATCCTCGTCCAGGTTGGCTAGCGCCTCCTCGGAAACATTGGGGATGTCGCGCGTGATCAGCTCCGGCCCCAGCTTGGTATCACGAACCTCAATTGAATATTGTTCTATGTGAATGGAGGAAAGAGTGTGGTCTTTAACCAAGCGGCTGGAAATGACAATCGCGTCTTCAAAGTTTGCTCCGCCCCAAGACATAAAGGCAACCAGCAGGTTTTGACCCAGGGCTAGCTCTCCCTTGTCTGTCGCCGAAGAGTCGGCCACAACCTGGCCGGCCCGGACCTTGTCGCCCAGCTTGACAATCGGGCGCTGGTTAATAGATGTGCCCTGATTGGAGCGCGCAAACTTTTCCAAACAGTACACCTCCTCATTCCCATTTTTATAAGAAATTTTAATTACCTCCGAAGTTACTCCCGCAACAACACCTTCACCCCGAGCGACTATAATCTGGCCTGAGTCGTGAGCGGCGGCCTTTTCAACCCCCGTACCGACAACCGGGGCTTTGGGCGAAACGAGAGGCACTGCTTGGCGCTGCATATTTGATCCCATCATCGCCCGGGCACCGTCATCGTGTTCAACAAAGGGAATAAGCGAGGTCGCGATAGAAACGATCTGTCGCGGCGAAACATCCATATACTGAACCTTGGTCGCCTCCATAATATCAGGCTCGCTACAGTGGCGGACAATGACCCGTTTGCCCTTAATAATGTTGTCGGCGTCAAGCTCAACTGAAGCTGGAGCGATAATAGCCCTCTCCTCGGTTCCGGCATCAAGGTAGACGATTTCATCAGTCACCCTGGCCCGCCCCCTCTCCACCACAACCTTTCGATAGGGTGTCTCCAAAAAACCGTAATCATTAATGCGCGAATAGCTGGCCAGATAGCTAACCAGGCCGATGTTGGGACCCTCTGGAGACTCGATCGGACAGATTCGCCCGTAGTGGCTATTGTGCACATCGCGAACCTCAAAGCCCGCTCGCTCGCGCGAAAGACCGCCCGGACCGGTCGCTGAGAGCGTCCGCTTATGTTCAAGTTCGGCCAGAGGATTTGTCTGGTTCATAAATTGAGACAGTTGAGAGCTGGCAAAGAACTCCTGGAGCGAGGCAACAACCGGGCGGGAATTGACCAGAGAGATTGGTGTCATATCCTTGGGTTCGGTAATGCTCATCCGGTCCTTAACAATGCGTTCAACCCGAAGCAAACCGACTCGAACCCGACCCTGAATTGATTCGCCCACCGCCCGGATGCGGCGGTTCTTCAGGTTGTCGGTGTCATCGGGTTCAGCGCCGGGCGTATTATTCAAACGAATGATCTCCCGCAGAATGGCTGTGAGATCAGGCATGCGCAAAATCCGGTTTTCCGGTGTGTTGGGAACATCAACATCAAGCCGCTGATTGAACTTGTAGCGCCCCACTCGGCCCAAATCATAGCGTTTGCGATTAAAAAACATTGTCTCAATAAAACCCTTGGCTGATTCGGCCGTGGCCAGATCGCCGGGACGAATACGCTTGTAGGTTTCAACCAGGCCCTCCTCATAGCTGGAGGCGGGATCTTTAGCCAGAGTTGCGTCAATGTATTTTATGTTCGGATTGTTGTCAACGTCGGCAAAAAGCGCCTTGATCTCCTCATCCGAGCCGACGCCTAGAGCGCGCAGAAAGGTGGTAATCGGAATGCGGCGTTTCCGGTCAACCTTAACCGAGATTATACCCTTGGAATTGGTTTCAATCTCCAGCCAAGCGCCGCGGGAGGGGATAATTTTTGCGCCAAAAAAGTTCTGGCCGTTGGTCTTCTCGGCGGTAAAGAGAACGCCGTAAGAACGAACGATTTGCGAGACAACAACGCGCTCCACTCCATTGATAATGAAGGTGCCGCGCGAGGTCATCAGCGGAAAATCACCCAAAAAGACATCGCCCTCTTTAATCTCGCCGGTTTGCTTGAAGTGAAGAGAGGCCTTAACACGAAGCGGAGCTTTATAAGTTAAGTTTTTCTCCCGGGCGTTTTTCTCGTCAACCTTTGGTTTCTCAAGATAATAGTCGCCAAAGCTCAAACTATAGAGCTCCCCCGTAAAGTCCGTTACCGGAGAGATCTCATCAAAAAGTTCGCGCAGGCCCTCCTTAAAAAACCAGTCATAGGAGTGTGTCTGAATCTCGATCAGGTTGGGAAGCGACTCCCAATGCGCCTCGCTTCGCGGCGCCACTCTTTCTAAAATCTTGCTTTTGACTGCCATCTCTCTCCTTAAACATTAAAAGCTTATCGCTAAACGGCAAACCGCCCCTATTTTCTATTTTTGGCGAGACAGATGCAAAAAAACGCTAAAATCCCCAACTGAAAAGTGGGGGAGCCGCGTTTTAACTATTGAAGTGAGATCGCATCAATCTGTTCGCCCTTCAGATATTAAGCGTTTTCAACAAATAAAATAGCACATAAAAAAGCGCTTGTCAAGATCACAGAAGCAATCAAAAGAGATCATTTCGATAACCATTATATTCCAGCCCCACCTCTTGTCAAGATAGGAGTTGTGGATATTATCAGTTCTTTAACCCAGGGACTTGGCGATGGCGGCGAGGAGCTTGTCCAAACCCTGATGGGTGGCGGCGGAGATGACCAGCGGTTTTTTCTTAATTAATTTAAGCGCACTAACCTTGGCGGCAAGATCATCGGCGAAGACCGAATCGATCTTGGTTAAAACAACAATTTCTTTCTTTTTTAGTAATTTTGGCGAATAAGCGCCAAGTTCATCGCGAATCGTCTTGTAGTCCGCGGCAACATCAGCCGAATTGGCGTCAATCAGATGGACTAAAATCTTCGTCCGCTCAATGTGGCGGAGGAACTTATCCCCCAAACCCCTACCCAAAGCTGCACCCTCAATGAGACCGGGAATATCGGCAACGATTACGTTTTGGCCATTTAAATTCCGGATCACGCCTAGATTTGGCGTGAGGGTGGTGAAGGGGTAGTCGGCAATTTTAGGTTTGGCCTGAGAAATCACCGAGAGCAGGGTTGACTTTCCGGCATTAGGCAAACCGATCAAACCGACATCGGCAATAGTCTTAAGTTCAAGCCCAACCTTCTTTGATTCGCCCCGCTCGCCCTGCTTGGCCCATCTTGGCGCCTGTTTGATCGAGGTGGCAAAGTGCTGGTTCCCCCAACCGCCGCGCCCCCCCTTGGCGAGAACAATGCGGTCACCCTCATTGACCAAATCGGCAAGCATTTCATCCCGATGATAAATTTGTGTCCCCGGGGGAACACTGAGGATCAAATCTTCGCCGCTTTTGCCGGTTTTGTTACGGCTCATACCGTTCTGACCGCTTGCGGCCAGAAAACGCTTCTCGGCATTGTAGGCGGCTAAACCGTGGCAGTTGCGATCGGCAATTATAATGACATCGCCGCCATCGCCGCCATCGCCGCCATCAGGACCGCCTCGCGGCACAAATTTTTCACGCCGAAAAGAGACGGCTCCATCGCCGCCCCTGCCCGCCTTAACGTAGATTTCCGCTTCATCTATAAACATCTAGAAAGGATTTACCGGCCGGCCATTGACAATCTTCTCAAAGTGAAGGTGGGGTCCGGTTGAGCGGCCGGTGTTACCGGAATAACCGATAAGCTGACCTTGGCTGGCGTACTCGCCGGCGGAAACGGCAATTCCGTTTAGGTGAGCATATCGCGTCAGCACACCGCCGCCATGATCAATCACTATTTGCTTACCATAGCCGCCGTTCCAGCCGCCGCCGTCAGCCAAGCTCACGCGACCGGCAGTAGAGGCAACAATCGGCGTACCGATATTGGCGCGATAATCAATGCCGGTGTGGCCGCGGCCAAGGCCGCGCGTGATCCCGCTGTGTGCCAGAGGAACAATCAGTCCGCCGCCGGAGTTATCACTGTTATATGCGGCTCGGGCGGATGAAGCGCTCCGCGCGATAGTCTGGCGCGAAAGGGCAACCTTGGCCCTCTTTTCTCTCTCCTTCTTAGCAATTAGCGCCGGGGACACCTCATAATTCTTTGGCGGAATTTTAAGAGTTGCCCCGGGCTTAAGAGCATCTAGGTTGTCAATATCGTTGATATACTTTAGGGTTGCCAGCTTAACTTCAAACTTCCAGCCAATACCGGTTAGGGTGTCTCCCTCCTTTACAATATATTGAATAGTGCTGGCCGAGTTATCCGGCAGGGGTTCCTCGCGCTGAGTTATCTCCGTAATCGCCGAGCCGACATTCGGGACGAAACCGTCCGCCGTGTTAGCGGCCAGAGAAACCTTCTGAATGCTAGCCGCGTCATTTGGAATAAGGGGGGTAAAATCATCAATCTCTTGGGCAAAAGCATACTCAGCGGTGGTGTCGGTGTAGACAAATTGGCGATAAAAATTCCACATTGCCCGGCGATCATTTACATTAGTCATCACCACAATCAGAGCTAAAAACAGGATTGACAGGTGAGGAAGATACTGGAGATTAAAAATAGGCGCAAATTTCTTAACGATAAAATTCCTGACCTTGGCCGCGAGATCACTCCTGTCAAAAAGAGTGCCGCGGACAAACGGCAACAGCTCACATCGTTTCCGGCGAAAAGAGCTGAAAATCCTAGTCAGGAACAAAGAGAAAGATTGGAGATGGTTTTTTGTGTTTGAAGAAACTGGCGCTTTTTTTGTTTGCTCCATCTCTAACAATGGAGGTTCTGTTTCATTGAGTATTGCCATGATTCTCTCTGTGTTGCTTTGCCTTTGTTCGCCGAAGCAAACAAAGTTTTACAACACGCTCCCTATTCTATCAGACACCTGGCGCTTGTCAACCCCAACCAACCTTATTCAGCAACAATCAGGATAACGTCTGCCGGTTACGTAACCGCCCACCCCCAAACCGATACGGGTTTCGTTACCGACGACCGATAGACGTTAACCCTTAACTCATCAGGTACAACGGTATCCGGATAAGGAAGATGATCTTCCAGAGTATGGCTCGGGCTAAGAGAGCCAGAGCCTGGGCCAGAGGTTTGGGCAGGGTGGTGTTGGGGATAATCTTATCAATAGCCTTGGCGGTAGTGTCTATGACGGGATCTAGGGTATCAATAACAGTAGAGGCGATGTTGGTGATGGCGGGAGGTAGAGAGATAACGGAGCTTATCTCGGTAATGTTGGAGACGAGGCCTTTGGGAGCAACACTCTTGGTGATAGCTTCCGTCACGGCTTCAGTCTGAGTAGTGGGAGGAGTGTTCTCTGTTGTCGGGATTGATGAGGATGATGATTGAGATGATGATGGGAGTGATGAGGATGAGACTGTCCCCGTCCCCGGCGGCGTCATCCCCGCCTTAGGCGGGGATCCAGAATTATTATTACTGTTATCATCATTGTTACTGGAGCTTGAGTCTTGTTCGAAGACCGCTTCGATGGTGTGGGAGGAGGAAACATTGCTAAAGGTGTACGATGAGACACTGCCCTGAGAGATGCCATCTACCTTTATCTCCTTAATGTGCCAGCCTTGAGAGGGAGTAGCTGTTATTGAGAGATCATCTCCGCCGAGGACTTGGGTGGGAGAAGAGATAGAGAGAGAGCCTTGTCCGGTGACAGTGGGAGTGATGGTGTGATAGATGGCGGGAGTACGGGTAACAACAAAGGCGCCAAATTCGGGGAAGGTCGAGGGAGGTTTGGAGAAGGCGGTATTGACCGGCGTTGATACGTCATAGCCCGTCATCGACAGAGAAATATTTCCTCCTTGATATCTCCCCTCTGCCGCCAGTGGTCCATAGTAGTCTTGAGCCGCTCTTATCTCATAGCTGTCATTAACCGACATAATCGATGACAGATCGACATTGACACTGTCTAAACCTTCCCAGTTATAAACGATGACGTGAGCCATGTTGGAATCGTAAGAGTTGGGCCGGACAAAGACGGAGTTGGCGGGCTTGCCGTTAGTGTGGGTGCTGTTCATATCAAAACCCATCTTCTCCTGCCACTGCGCTAAAGTATAGTTAGTGTTATTGTAGTGAATATACAGTGGAGTATCGTCGAGGGCATGATAAGTATTATTGTCAATATCACCTGCGGCGGTACTGCCAAAGAAAGTGCTTAAGTTTGGTGTGGAGGGAGGATCAACATACGATTCAACAGAGATTCCATAATTTTTCCCGACGATGGTATTGTTTTGAAGAATTAAAGAATCGAAAGGTTTTTGAATTTGAATTGGCCTGTTTGAGCCTAAATAATTATTTCTGACCGTGGCACTGGTGTTGGTGCCACTGCTATAGCCGAGACGCAAGCCGACATTACCGGTAGTCCAATTGCTGTATGTAAAATTCTCCGTAACCTGGGCGTCAACAACCGGATTGCCGCCGCCGATAAAGATGTCCGATTCGCCCGAACCGTCAAGCAAACCCGCGTTCCAGGCAGCGTTACCCTCGAAATTAAAATTATCGAGATAAGCCGCGCCGGAGCCGTAAGCTTGGACACCATAACCGGTATTATTAAAAGTCATGTTCTCCCGATAGTACTTCTCCCCATACCTATTCTGAGTATATATACCGTGGTCTTGTCCATTATAACCATTGTTGTAAATGATATTGCCATACATCTCGCCGCCATCGATTGCCGACCAGAAACCGACTCCGGTGGCGTAGGCGTCGTGGATTACCATATTGATAAAACGGACATCCTTGCCGTTATTGCGGGCATCCAGGCCGATTGGCCTAACCGTATCGGATCGGCCGGCAGTTCCAGAATTTGTCACCTCAAAACCCCAAAGCCAAAGATACTCTCCGCCAACCTGAAGGTGGCCATCGATTGTCGCCTGTTCACCGTGATATTGTTTGATGATAATCGGAGCGTCAGCTGTGCCTTCAAGAACTGAAGTATTAAAAAATCCCGTATAAGTCCCTCCTCTCAGCCAAACGGTATCGCCGGGTTGGATTGAGCCTCCTGCTCCGCCCAGGGCATAGGTTAGATCCCAGGGAGAGTCGATACTTCCTGAGTTAGTTTGTTCTCCGGTTGGCGAGACATACCACTCGGTGGCGGCCCGGGCTGAATTAAGGGCTGGTCTTTGGGCGATATTAATATTAGGTGTAGTGTCCCAAGGGTAGAACCATCTTAAGGCGATAGCAAAGATAATCAGCAGAGCCGTTAATCTGGTGAAACGATGGGTGGTGAGGTGTTTGATGTAAGTCATAAAGTCCTCTTTACCAGAAATGGACAACTAACAGTTGGCAATCAAACAAATTAACCTAATTTCTAATTGACCTAATTAGTACGCGTGATGTGTAATTCTCCTTTAATCTGTCATTCCAGGCGGATTCGACGTCCTGAGCGGACGCTCACCGTCGAAGGACTCGACCTGGAATCCAGGACTATTATATCTGGATCCGTCCCTGCGGAGGCAGGGATCGAGTCGGGGATGACAATTACACGTCATGTGTTAATTGGTCTAAACAGACTGGGTGGTTCAGCGTTTTTCGACCGTGACCGAAACCACGGAGGGCAGAACTGAGGTCACGGTAACGCCCGCCGGCACCTTAATCGCGCTGGCGACAATATCAAAGTTAAAGATCCCTGCCCCTCGATTTTGGAGATTCAAGGCAAAGACAACATCATCGGGTCTGAGAGCGTTGATGCTCTCCGCGGGACCGCTGCAGACAACCCTAACCTCCACCGGAGTGATCAGGGAGACCTTGTAAGCAGGATCGAGCCCCTCTGTTGCCACCTTCACCACCATCTCTCGCGTGATCTCCGTCGGTGAAACCGCTACCCTCACCCTCACCTTTGCCGGTGTTCCGGCCTGAAGCGCAATGCCGCCGCCCGTATCCAGGGCAACCTCGGCCTCAACATCGGCAGTGGCGTTGGCAATGTCAACACCAAAGGTTTCAACATAGTTAACCCCGGTTACAACCGAGCGCGAACCGGTAATATCGACAACATTGGGCGTGACAACAATATTGGAAACATAATAGCCCACCTTGGGCGTGCCAATCACCTTAACTTTAATTCCAACGGTTTTATTGTTTGAGGCCTTGACAATTGGCACCTTGGCCCTCACCTCGCCGGGTATAAATTCAACATCCCTCACAATCTCGCCGGTTTCGTCATAAGAAATTATGTTGACCATCTTCTCAAAGTCCTCAGACTCGCCGTTTAGAGTAATTAAGGCTGTTGCTTCAGTCAGGTTTTCAACCAGGCTCTTTGGCCCCTTCACCTGAACCTGGTCAGGCACCAATTCAATATTTCCCGCCACCAGACCCTCGGCCGCGCTTCCCTCGATTCGGCGATTGATGTTGACCTCTTTTAGCACAATCGGTTCAAGGCTGATAAAAATCCGGTCCGGGTCGCGCTCGACTATCTGCACGCCGGGCACAGCCGAAACGACATTGACCGGCAGTTCATAAGTCCCGACCGCCAGGCCGGAAAGATCGACATAAGCAGAAAAGGAGTCGGCCGAGAGCTTGCGCCAGACGCTTGGCTCGGCCATAATTTTAATGTTGACGGTTTTTACATCGTAAATTGCGACCAGGCCAGCCGGATTATTAATCGCCTTGATCTTCAAACTGCTTGGGAATTTGCCCACCGAATTTTGACTTGCCGAGACATAAACCCATAAAAGCGAGGCCGAAAAGAGGCAAAGCATTTTGATTCCCAAATTTTGCGTCAAGCGTTTGAACATTGTGATTAATCACCAAGATACAAGGGGCAAGATACAAACAAAATTTTTGATATTTGATCTTTAATCTTTGATTTTATTTCTTATACCTCATCAGACCGATCAGGCGATTGCGCAGGCGGTCTTCGGCGATACGGCGCTCAACTTTGCCGCCAACAGCAAGTGAAACCTGGCCGGTCTCCTCTGAAACGATAACTACAACAGCATCAGAGTTCTCCGTCACGCCAATGCCGGCCCGGTGGCGCATCCCCAAGTCAGACCCGGGGGATGGTTCCGAGACGGGCAGGGTTGAGCGAGCCGAAGCAATGCGGTCACCGGCAATAATCACGGCTCCGTCATGAAGAGGAGACTTGGGAAAAAAGATGGAGATAAGAGTTGCAGCCGAGACTTTTGCGTCCACCTCAACCCCGTTTTCCATTAACTCGCGAAGTCCCGTCTGGCGCTGAAGGACAATCAGGGCGCCAACTCGCTTGTCCGAAAAGTGCCGCAGAGCGGCCACTGCCTCATCAACCACCACAAGCGAACCCTCCCGGGAGAAAACCTTATCACCGAAAAACTTGGGGCGCCCGACCCTCTCCAGCACCGCTCTCAGCTCGGGTTGAAAGACAATTGGAATCGCCACAACCAGCATAGTCATTAAGTGCTTTAAGATCCAGTTGAGAAGGGCCAGATTTAAAAAGCTCCCCACCGCCAGAAGGGCGATAAAAAAGATAAAGCCGTAGAGAATCCGCATCGCCCGAGTTTCTTTAAGAAAAACATAAGTCCCGTAAAAGAAAATCGTCACTATCAAAATATCGACAAAGAAAAGAGGGCTGGAGCTTAAACGCAAGTTCTCCAAAAAGTAAGCCGCACGTTCCTGTACTCCCAACACTTTGCCAACAAAGAGTTCCACTCCAAAAACCTCACTTGTTAATCGCTCCTCATTATTATATACTCCTACCGCTTGGACTGTCTACTTAACTTTAACCACCTCTCCGTCGGCCGTCATTTCAATGAGGTGGCCGACATCACCGTTTCTGTATGCCTCACATTGATTCTGTGCCAAATTATCAATGGCGTCCCGCGGACTTCGCACAATATCAATAACCCAATCCGTGGCAACCTCGCCCAAACAGGGCCCGCTGGAGTAATCCAGTTCCGCTTTCCTCGCCTCGTGCAGATACCTGGCTCGAACCAGCAAATCCTCCTGGGCACGAACCTCCGCTGGTTTGGTTGGCGGATTACCCCTCTCCACCCAAACCCCGCGCCCGTCTTTAATCCAAACATCCGTTCGCCAGACGTACCAATAGTAGGCAAACCCGGCAGCAAACAAAACTAGAACAATAATCAGCCGCTTCATCTCCCCTCCATCAGCAATTACTTTGATTATACCATAGCGAAAGAAAAACTAAACCAGGCAATCGGCATAAAAAAATGTCCACTGATGGTGCGATCGCATCATTAGCGGACATCCCTGCCTCCTTGAGACATCTTACTCTTTGATTTTAGGTCTATGGCTTTGTTGCACTATTCAATCTTTCGCTCGCGTTCGGTGCGTTCATAGGCGATAACGGTATCACCAACGGCAATCTTGGCGCCGGGCGAGACGGAGAAACCGCACTCCTTACCGGCAGCGCAGCTCTTGACCTCGCTCTTTTCCTGGCGTATCGATTTGATCTTGTCTTCGTACTTGACGTTGCCATCCTGGAGAACCTTAATCTTATCACCGACACTCAGACGACCGCTTTCAATCTTGCCGCCGGCAACAAAACCCTTGCGGTCATCGCGAAAGATGGCCAGAACCTTAAGCTGTCCCAACTCCTCCTCAATAACCTCAGGCGGCAGCAACAGAGACAGCATAACCTTAACATCATCAACCAGTTTATAGATAACATCAAAGAGCCTAATCGGTATCTCTTCCACCTCGGAAATCTTCTTCGCCGCCGCCAAAATCGGCACCCGAAATCCGATGATAACCGATTGAGTCGCCCTAGCCAATGTTGCATCCGACTCGGAGATTGGCCCCACACCCTCGGAAACAATCCTAACGGTTGTTTCCTGCGAGTCAATTTCCGACAGGAGTTTCTTAATCGCCTCAAGCGATCCGGCCACATCACTCTTGATAATCAGGTTCAGTTCGATCTCCTTTTCCTCCCGGCCGCCGCCCAGCTTTGTCGCCGTCGCCACTCGAATAACAGAGTCAGCCCGATGCGCCTTAAGCGCCGCTTCCTTCGCCTCGCGCTCCGTCTCAAAGGCGAGCAAGCGATCACCAAAGCCGGGCAGAGACTTCAAACCGGCAATGCGGACCGGCGAACTGGGACCGGCTGAATCAATCCTTTTGCCGGCATAACTTTCCAGTGTTCGGACGCGGCCGAAAACCGGACCGATCGCCACCGGATCACCCCGGTAAATTGTTCCGTTTTCAATGAGAACCAGCGCCAGGGCGCCGTGGCCCCTTTCCATATGGGATTCAATAATTACCCCGACTGCCTTATCCTTCGGATTTGCTTTTAGCTCCAAAAGATCAGCTTGGAGTAAGACTACCTCCAAGAGATTATCCAAGCCGGCACCGGTCTTGGCCGAGATTTCCACTATAGTCGCCTGTCCGCCCCACTCCTCCGGAACAAGACCGTATTCGGTGAGCTGCTGCTTAACCTTCAGAACATCGGCGTCGGGCAAATCGACTTTATTAATCGCAACAATGATTGGAACATTGTTCTCTCCCGCTTTCTTGATAACCTCAACGGTCTGCGGCATCACTCCATCGTCGGCGGCGATGATCAGGACAACAATATCGGTTATTGAGGCGCCGTGTTCGCGCATTTTTGAGAAAGCGGCATGACCCGGGGTATCGAGAAAGGTGATTTTGCGGCAAGCAAAATCATCCCGATCTTGTCGAGGGATCCCTCGAGCATCTTTGCCGCCTCGGGATTTCGCTTGCCCCTCAGGGGGCAGCTCAACCTGGTAGGCCGAAATATGCTGGGTGATCCCCCCCGACTCCCCCTCGACAATCCGCGTCTCTCTGATCCGGTCAAGAAGGGTGGTCTTACCATGATCGACGTGGCCCATAATTGTCACCACCGGCGGCCGGGGCACCAGGCTCTCCGATGCGGCAACCCGAAACCTCTCCACCTCAGCGACCACCTTGGTCTGCTCTGCCGCAACCTCCAAGCCCAGATCATCACCGATAATTGAGGCCGTTTCAAAGTCAATTGTCTGGTTAATTGTTGCCAGAACGCCATTTTTTATCAGAACAGAAATCACTTGCGTTACGGGCAAGTTTGCCCGATCGGCAAATTCCTTGACTGTCATAATGGCCGGCAAGGCCACGGCTCTTTTTAGCGGCAGTTGCGCCAGATCAGGTTTTTCTCTTCTGGGCAAGACAAAATCAACCGTCTTTCTGGCGGCCTTCTCCTCTTTTTTGCTCATTTTCCGTCTTTGCATTTGAGCCATTAGTAAAAAAATTTAAGGAGATCCCTTAACTATTAACAATACAATACCAATGTTGCGCAATCCTGCCCGCAATCTGTCATTTCGAGGCCTTGGAGGCGACCTTCGATTTGACTCAGGTCGCTGTGAGCGAAAGTCGAACAGCGAGAAATCTCCGAATTGGTTTGCTACTACATCGGAGATCTCTCATCCGCCGGTTGGCGGATTCGAGATGACAATTCGAGGAATCGCCAATTAATTACGCAACACTGGTAACAATACAACAAAAGGCCTTAAATATCAAATCGCCGGGCAGTAGGTAATCCGGAATTATTGTTTGCCCCAATAGTTGACGCTTTCTTTGGCGATTGGCGGATTTTGCGGTGCGTTCTTGCGCACGTCCGTCTTCCGGTCATCCTCAATCATAACACTATTTTTATAGGACTGGATTTTTAGGTCGGAGGCATCTCTGTCACTAATCTCTTTGATTAAATCAGGCTGTTGCGCTGCCGCTGGCCTCTCCTTGGTCTCCGGCTTTGGTGTCTCTGTCGGTTCCACTGAAACATTCTCCTTTTTGTAGCTATGGATATTCAGAGCAACCTTCTCCTCGCTCTTTTTGGCTACTGTTTCCTTAACTGGAGATCCGATCTCTTTGCCGGAAGAATCCTTCGTGTCTGACGCACCCGATTCGACTGCCGGCCCCGGCGCCGCAATGTTGTCGGGCAGGGAAGGAGAATCACCGGTTGGCGCATCGGGAATATGACCGGACTCTGCGGGAGGTTCCCCTGCCACAGAATCATTCACTGTGATCAGCGCAACCGAGGAAACCTTGTCGCCAGGCCGGAGCTTCATTAATGTTACGCCTTGGGTATCGCGGCCAAGTTTTTTAATATTGACAAGAGCCAGGCGGATAAATTGGCCTTGACAGGAAGCCAAAACAACATCACCAAAATCACTATAGGTCATATGCATACCGATAACATTGCCGGTCCGATGGGTGCAATTCGCCGCCAGCATTCCGTAGCCGCCGCGTTTTTGCAGATGAAATAAGCTGATTCTGGTTCTTTTGCCAAAGCCGTTTTCCAGAACAACAAGCATATCGGCCTGTGTTGCCTTGTCAGTAAAGCACTTGCCGGGCACAACATCCATCGACATCACCTGGTCATTGCCCTTGAGTCTCATTCCCGTTACACCCGAAGCGCCTCGCCCCATCGGCCGCACCTCCTCCTCGGGGTAACAGATAGCCTGACCGTGCTCCGTAACTTCAACAACGACATCGCCGCCGGTGCTTGTCTTAACCCACTTGAGCTTGTCGTTGCCCTTGAGGCCAATCGCAATAATTCCGGTTTTACGAATGTGATCATATTGACTAATCTCCGTCCGCTTTATCTGGCCGCTTACCGTTCCCATAATAAAATATTTTTGGCCGTTTTGTTGTTTGGACACCGTTAGAAATGCGGTGACCTGCTCCCGAGGCGCCAACTGGATAATATTGACGATCGGCGTTCCCTTGGAGAGACGGGAGGTGGCCGGCACCTCGTAAACCTTATTTTTAAAAACACGGCCCCGGTCGGTGAAGAAGTAAATATCATCGTGGGTGTTGGCGCAAACGAGATGAGCGACAATATCCTCCTCCTTTGTTGTCATTCCCAGAATACCCACGCCGCCGCGAACCTGCTTGCGGTAAGTGCCAACATCCTGGCGCTTAATATAGCTGCCCCGGGTGATTGAGACAATCACCTGCTCATCGGGAATAAGATCTTCTGCCCTAAATTCACCCAATGCCTGCGGCACAATGGTTGTGCGCCGCTCGTCGCCATACTTTTTAACAACCTCCAGAAGGTCCTCTTTGATAAGGCCGAGAATCTTCTTTGGATGAGCCAGGATATCCTCAAGGCGGGCGATGGTTCGTAATACTTCTTCATACTCATCTTCAATCTTCTTGCGCTCCAGCGCCGCCAGGGCCGACAGCCGCATATCCAAAATAGCACTAGCCTGGATACTCGAGAGATCAAACTTTTTGACCAGATTCTTGTGGGCATCCTCGCGATTAGCCGAAGCCCGAATAGTGTTAATCACCTCGTCAATGTGGTCAAGAGCGATCCTTAATCCCTCCAAAATGTGAGCTCGCTCCTTGGCCTTCTTGAGTTCATAACGGGTCCGCCGTTCGATAACGGTTTGGCGATGCTGGATGTAGAAGGTGCAGATATCGCGCAGATCCATCACCCGCGGTTCGAGATCGGGAGTCAGGGCCAGCATATTAACATGAAAGGCCGTTTGCATCGGCGTCATCTCGTAGAGTTTATTTAAAACTTTCTTGGGATAAGAGTTCGCTCGAAGCTCAATAACCACCCTCACACCATGACGATCGGACTCATCGCGAATGTCGGAGATGCCCTCGATTCTCTTGCTCTTCACCAAGTCGGCGATCTTTTCAATCATCGCCGCCTTGTTAACCTGATAAGGGATTTCGGTGATAATGATACGCCAACCGCGCTTCGATTCTTCGATATCAGCCTTGGCCCGCATCATAATGCGGCCCTTGCCCGTGGTGTAAGCGGTTTTTATATCCTCGATATTGTAAATATTGCCGCCGGTCGGAAAATCGGGACCCTTGATGTGCTTCATCAGGTCCTCAACCCCCGCTTCGGGATTTGTAATAAGATGTATGATACCTTCACACAACTCCTTAAGATTGTGCGGCGGAATGTTGGTTGCCATACCAACGGCAATGCCCATCGAACCATTCAACAACAATTGCGGAATCCGCGCCGGCATCACTTCCGGTTCCCGGGTTGTGCCGTCATAGTTCTCCTGCCAATCAACCGTCTCCTTATCAATGTCGGCCGCCATCTCCTCGGCGATAGCAGTCATACGGCACTCGGTGTAGCGCATCGCGGCAGCTGAGTCGCCATCCATCGAACCAAAGTTGCCCTGGCCATCCACCAGAGTGTAGCGCATCGAAAAATCCTGAGCCAGACGAACCAGGGTATCGTAAACCGCCATATCGCCGTGCGGATGATAGTTGGCAATAACCTCGCCAACCACCTTAGCTGATTTGCGGTACTTGGCGCTGTGCGAGAGGCCGGTGTCGTACATCGCATAGAGAACACGGCGATGAACCGGTTTGAGGCCGTCGCGAACATCAGGCAGAGCGCGCGAAACAATAACGCTCATAGCGTAGTCGAGATAAGAAATCTCCATCTCGGCGACAAGTTCCCGCGGCTTAAGCAAGCCGACCCCATCTTGAAAAACGGCCTCATCATTGCCCGTGGCATCTGCTTCGGCCGGCACTGCCTCCTCTAAGTTTTTCTCTTCTTCAATCATATTGTTGAGTAGTCTAGGTGGCTTAAGTATCCAGGTTTTGTACGTTCCTGGCTCGGGTTTGGATAAAACGTTTTCGCGGCGGAACCTGGTCTCCCATTAGCATTGTAAATATTTCGTCGGCCTTCTCGACATCGGTCATCCGGACGCGCCAGAGCACCCGGTTGGCCGGATTCATCGTTGTCTCCCACAACTGCTCGGCATTCATTTCGCCCAAACCCTTGTAGCGCTGGATGGTAATGCCGGTGGCCTCGCTTTTGCCGGCCTTCATTTTCTTGACCGCCTCATCCCGCTCCGAATCCGAATAGACCCAGTGTTTCTCCTTGCCCTTGGCAACGGAGTAAAGGGGCGGTTGGGCGATATAAATATGGCCCTCATCAATCAGATTGGGGTAATTCCGGAAGAAGAAGGTTAGAAGAAGGGTGCGAATGTGGGCGCCGTCGACATCGGCGTCAGTCATAATGATAACGCGATCGTAGCGCAGCTTGGAGTAGTCGATATCTTCGCCGATGCCAATCCCCAGCGCCACAATCAGCGCCTTGATCTCTTCGGAAGAGAGCATTCGATCGAGACGAGCTCTCTCCACATTAAGAATTTTGCCTCGAAGCGGCAAGATGGCTTGAAAGGCCCGGTCCCGCCCCTGTTTGGCCGAACCGCCGGCCGAATCACCCTCAACAATATATACCTCTGATCTTTTGGGGTCCTTGGTTGAACAGTCGGCAAGCTTTCCCGGTAAAGTCATACCCTCAAGGGCGCCTTTGCGGATAATGGTCTCCCGTGCCGCTTTGGCCGCGATGCGAGCCCGGGCCGAGAGTGAACACTTTTCAATAAATTTGCGCGCCTCAGCCGGATGCTCCTCAAGATAAGAGTTGAGCGCCTCGCCCACAACCGAATCGACAACTGCCCGAACCTCGGTGTTGCCCAACTTGGCCTTGGTCTGGCCCTCAAACTGCGGATCCCGCAGTTTTACCGACAATACGGCCGAGAGCCCTTCGCGCACATCCTCACCGGTAAGAGACATGCCCTTGAGCAAACCATTCTTTGTGCCAAAACTGTTGATGACGCGCGTTAAGGCTGTCCGGAAACCGGTCAGGTGCGTGCCGCCCTCCGGCGTGAAAATATTATTGGCAAAGGAGTAAACGTGCTCCTTGTAGTCGTCGGTATAAGCGATAGCCAGCTCGACAATAACACCGTCCTGATCTTTTTCAAGATAGAATGGCGGATCATTGAGCGGCTGGCGGTTTTTGTTGATGTGGCGAACATAAGAAGCAATTCCGCCCTCAAAGTAAAAGGAGTACTGGCGGGGACCGCTATGGTTAATCAATGCCCGACTCTCGTCCCTGATCTCGCCGCGGCCGGTGTGAACCTCGCCCCCTTCTTTATCCACTTCTTCAACAACCCCTGCCTCACCCTCCTCCTCTAAAATAGTGCTTCCCTCATTGCTTTTGACTTTTGACATTTGACTTTTGACATTTTCTCGTTCGTCTCTAATTGTGATCATCACTCCCTTGGTCAGATAAGCCTGCTGGCGGCAGTGAGCGAGAATTGTCTCAAAGGAGAAATCAACATTTTTAAAAACGAGGGGGTCAGGCATAAAGGCAATCTTGGTGCCGGTCTCCTCGGCTTGACCGGTGACCCTGACATCGGATTTGGCCCTGCCGCGCTCGTATTCCTGACTGTAGATCTTGCCGTCGCGCCTCACCTCGGCCCTCACCCAGACGCTTAAGGCATTGACAACGGAGACACCAACGCCATGCAGACCGCCCGAAACCTTATAGCCGCCCTCGCCAAATTTACCGCCGGAGTGGAGAGTGGTCAGAACCGTCTCCAGGGCAGATTTTTTCGTTGTTTTATGAATATCAACCGGAATGCCGCGGCCATTGTCATTAACCGAGACCGAACCATCGGCATTTAACACGATGTCGATTTGAGTACAGTGCCCCGCCATCGCCTCATCGATAGAGTTGTCGACAACCTCCCAGACCAGATGGTGGAGGCCGTCAACACCAGTCCCGCCAATGTACATACCGGGGCGTTTCCGGACAGGCTCAAGCCCCTCCAAGACCGTAATCTTGGAGGCGTCATAGCTCTCGGTAACTTTGTTAATATCGTCTTTTATCATTCTTTTGTCATCCCCGATTTAATCGGGGATCCAAAATAGATTTTTACCTTTGCAAACAAAGAAAATGGAGAGATTTAGGCTTTTCTCTCTCAACATTATTACCATTTTATCACGACCCGCTCGCCACCGCAACTCTTGACAGTTGGAGTTATTGGCGTATAATCAAGACAATTTACCATTTGGCCCATGGCTATTTAGGCGCATTAACACACCCAAAAGCCATTGGCCAGCAAGACACCTGCCGCCAAACCGAGGGGAGGTGAATCATTTGCGCCTTCGGCGCAAAGGCGACAGGTGAGTGCCGCTAACCTAGGAGCGGCCGTCCACTGTTGGCTGTGGGAGCCAAGGGGAGCTCCAATCCCCACACACTCCGCGGAGGAAGATCGATGCCGACAAAAACAACGGCTATTGCCGACATTGCACACCTGGTGCGATTTGGTAGTAGCCATGCCAGCTTTGGCCAACCAGATGGCCAAAGTGGCTGGGTAGTCGAACGCTTAGCAGCAGGGTGTCCAGATCTCGTGTTTCTTACAACACCCCAAACCAAAGAACCCCGGTTTGTCGAGATCTGGTACACGGAGCTTCTTGAGGAACCCTCGAGCGCTCCGAAGACACACACCACCCTGATGCCCGACGAACCCGGTATCGCTCATCGGCTTCCAGCCGGTGTCACATCCTGGGAGGTGAAGGTTTATGCCCTCGTTCAGGTGGAGGGCGAAGCTCGCGCAGACCTCCTGGACTCCCAGATATTCAATCTGGGTGAACCAGCACCAGCCAGCCACCAGAGTTCAATAAGGGTGGTTGCCGACAAACCGACCGACAGATACGGCACGCTGTCCCTCTGGGGCAGCAGCTTCGGCAGCCGTGTCGACCGCGGCCGGAAACGCGCACCGGCTATGTCGGACTGTCACATGGGCGACAGCTGAGAACTTCGACCCATGAACCTGCACCGGGCGCGGCTTTATGCCTTGCGTCAACTTGACGCCGCCCGGTTTTTTATTTCTATTTTAAAAAATAAGGGGCAACAAGGCTGGGCGCCCATTGCCCCCGATAGGGCCGTTCCTTGGGAACGGATACGGTGGATAGGAAAGAACACATAATGAGTCTCCGAAGGCAGATCAGGCCTTGCCCGAAGGGGCAAGAACCCGCAGGTTGCGGCGGGAGGGAACCTGGCCGTTTCCTTCCTCGACCCAATCCTCAGGAGCCTCACTCTTGATGCGAGAGATCAACAGGGCGGTTACGCCCTGCAAGCGAGCCCGAAGGTCGCGAATCTCCGCATCCTTCTCTGTCACCCCCCTACCACACTGGCAGGTTCCAGTCACTGATATCACCTCCCTTCCGAAGACGTTGGAGCTGCAGAAGTATGTTAGCACAAAATATGCCAAACGTCCAGAGGGCAAACGCCTGACCTAATTGATTAGAACTACAAACGAAACTTTGGCTGCTTCTACTTGACGACGCGGCGGAAGCGGAGGGAGAACTCTTTGTCCGAATCAAGACGCTCCCTAATGAGAACTTTGCGATTAATAAAATCATAATTGTTGACATTGGCGGGCACAAAACCCTTAGGATAAGTGACCTCCAGCTCCAGCTCGCCGGCCGGCGCTCCCGGCTGTTTCTGGACCAGCAAGTTATAGTTAAAGTCGCCGCTTGTATCAACGCGGCAATTCGGCTCGTACGATATCAGCGCCTCGCTCGCCTCGCCCGGCGCGGTTGACATCCAGAAATTGACGACCTCTTTGCCGGCCTCGCGGCTCATCCAGTAAGGCTTATTCTCCAGATAACCCTCGGTGTAGAAGCGCTGAAAATTGCCGGCCACGGGATCAAAGGAGTTGACCTTGCTGCCGTCCGGCATCAGCATCCGAACATAGTTTTTATTCACCCCGTCCGGCCACTCATCCCTCCCTTGGTGCGAACGTGCCAGCCGCAGATTGTTGGTGATTTTACCGCTGCCCGAGATATTAACATTAAGGCGAATCTTCTCGGCGATGCTCAAACTGCTCTTGGCACCAGCCAAGTTTGAACTGTTGACGTAGAGATAGTCGCCAATGGTCGGGTAAACTTTGGCCGCATAGTTTAACTGCTCAAGTGTTTTTTGCAAGTCGCTGTCGCGAAAGTAGAAGAAGAGGTGCTTTTGCTTGACTGATCTGGAGATGGCCGAGGCCAAGCCGGCCGCTTTTTCCTTCTGGCCGAGAGCGGCAAAAAATTTCTCAAGGAAGAGCGGCATCATTTCGGTCAGAATCTTCTTGGGTTCGTTCTCCTCCTTCCCGCCCGGCCGGTCAAAATAGCCCTTGTGAACCTCGTATTCGATCTCAGTCTTAAAGTTTTCGGCATCAATCGTTTTGCCATATTGCGGCAGTTCGATTCCGCCCACCTCGGCCAGAAGCGAGGTAAAGGCCGTTGTATCAACAACAATGACCCCGTCCGCCCTGTTGCCGGTCTCCTTTTCATAAAACCAGACAACCTTCTCCAGCGCCTCGGGACCGTCAACCGCCCAGCCGGAGTCCTTCATCACCCAATAGCCATCGGCCAGAATCCAATTTAACTCTCCCGGGGGCGCAATCTTCTCCCGCTGTTTAAAGGGTTTATCAATCTTATAAATGTTGGTGCCAAAATCCGCCTCTTTGAGCTTGCCGTCGGCAAACCGCGCCAGACCGAATGAACCCAGGGAGCCGCCGCTGCCGCCGCGCAGTTCGCTATTATTCTGAAAGAGAACCAGAATTCGCCGTTCGCCGCCGGTCTCGGCGGAGAGCCACGGCAGCTGGTAGGTTAAAAGGTCAATAATCAGGTCAAAGTTTTTCTGCGCTTTGTCAATGATCTTTACCGCCCTTTGGCTCTCCATCCTTAGTTCCAAAGGCAGGTCGGGTGAGATCGATTCCAACTCCCGACGAGATTTAGTCAAGAGTTCTTTGTTTCCGCCCAGTTTAACACTAAAAGCCGTACTGATTTTCTTAATATCAACCGTGATTGATTTGCCGCCTTCGGCTTCAATCACTGCCGCCTCGTTAAATAAAGAGGCGGCTGAAAGGAGGGAATAAGTGTTGTTTAACAGCTTCTCCGCCGCGACAAGCTCAGAGCCGTGCGAGGGCAATAAACTTAAATACTTTATATCCTGACCCCAAGCCTGAAGAAACACCTTTAGAGCGTAAAGGTCGGCTCGCGCCAGATCGGCCGCTTTGAGCGCCTCGCCCAGATCACCCGTCTCAATATTATCAAGAGCCAAGGACAGATTTGCTCGAGCGCTCTCCGCCCGGACACTAAAGTTTTCCTTAGCTTCCGTCCCCTTGATAAAAGTAAAAGCGAGGAGGAAGAGAATCAGCCCCGAGGCCAGAGCGCCTCGATGCCGGCGCAATATTAAAACCGGCGAATGAAGTCTGCGGCTGAGCGCTCCGGTGGCTGTTTTGGGCAAGGCAACAGCCCGACTCAGCCCCCCCCGCCACCTCTGCTTGGCGGCCCTGCCCCGCTGCCCAACTCGCAACTTAAATTTTGTGAGCGCCGTTCGTCGGGGACTCCGAGCTATCGGCCGCGGCGGCCGCGGAAATGCCGGCGGGACTAGATCATCCTCTTTGGGCAACCGCAAAAAAGCATCGCTCTCTCTGACAATGCCCATACTTTCGTCCTTAATCCGGTTGCGCCACCCCTCAATTTTTGGCTTGCCCCTCATTAAGCCCCTCACTCTTAGAGACTGTTACCGATTGTTGCGATGAGTTTTCACTAATTCCTTGACCTTTGTCTCTAGCTCTTGCCGGAAACGCTCGGCCGAAAAATTAAGAGCGTGCCGGCGAATTTTGGCCGGATCATAACGGCCGGGATCAAACTTCGCTACTGCCGCGGCCAGACTCTCCGAAGTCTGTTCAGAAAAAAGTTCGCCGGTCTCTCCGGGAACAACCGTCTCGGCCGCCCCGCCGATAGTATAAGCCAAGACCGGCCGCCCCGCGGCCATTGCCTCCACCGGCACCAGACCGAAATCCTCCTCCGCCGGAAAAACAAAGGCCTTGGCCCGAGCATAATATCGCCCCAACTCATCATCCGACAGAAAACCAAGAAAATCAATATTACTCTTTGCCATCCGCATAAGCCTTCTCCTCTCGGGACCCTGCCCGATCACTTTGAGGGGATAACCGAGACGATTAAACGCCTCGATCACCAGATCGGCCTTTTTGTAGCCGATAAGGCGGCTGACAAAGAGATAATGGTCGCCAACCTCGCCCTCTCCTGCCGGCTGAAACTTTTCCACCTCCACCGGCGGATAAATCACCGTGGAATCTTTTTTGTAATACTTTTTAATACGTTGTGCGATATAGTATGAGTTAGCGATATAGTGGTCAACTCTCTCCGCCGCCACTCGGTCCCAAAGACGCAAGTTGTGGGCGGTTTTGCGCCGCAGCCAAGCCAGTCTGCCGCTGTTGGCTCGCGGATCCACCCGGGGCTCCCAAAGATAGCGCGGCGGAGTGTGGCAATAGGCAATACTAATTGTGCCCGGCTTGGTGATAACGCCCTTGGCCGCCATATGCGTGCTGGAGATGACAACGTCAAACTCCGACAGATCAAACTGTTCAAAGGCCAGAGGTGTCAGCGGCACCAGAATTTCCCGGCGGCGAGCCAGCGGGACCCTCTGCAAGAAAGAGGTTCGGACATCCTTATCGGCAAATGCGGCCGCCGCCTTGGGATTAAAGACCGAGGTATAAATCGGCGCTTGCGGAAAAATCCTAGTCATCTCCAAAAGCACTCGCTCCGAGCCGGCCACACTTGTCAACCATTCATGAATTAAAGCAATTTTCATAGGATTCCTAAAGTCCTTAAAGTCCTTAAAGTCCATCAAGTTCTTAAAGTCTGTAAAGCTAAGGATAACTGAATTTGCTTTATGGACTTTAGGAATCCTATAGACTATTTCTGGTATTCGATCTTGCCGCCGAGGACCTCAACAACCATTAATTTGGCGGTTTTGACCAAAACGACAAAATCGAACCAGAGCGACCAATTTTCAATATAATAGATGTCAAAACGAACCCGCTCCTTGATCGAGGTGTCGCCCTTATAGCCGTTAACCTGAGCCCAGCCGGTCAAGCCGGATTTAACTCGATGACGCCGGAAATATTCCGGAATCTCCCGCTGGAACCGCTCCACAAATCGCGGCTGTTCCGGACGAGGACCAACCAGGCTCATATCGCCGTGCAAAACATTATAGAACTGGGGAATCTCATCTAGGTTGGTTTTGCGTAAAAATGAACCTAGCGGGGTAATTCGATCATCATTAGACGCCGTCCAAAAACGTCCGCTCTTCTCCGCGTCCTGATACATCGACCGGAATTTATACAGCATAAAGATCCTCCCATCGCGGCCCACTCTCTGGTGCGAATAGATTATCGGACCCCTGGAAGTAATTTTTTCCAAAATAGCAATCATCAGCATAAGCGGCGAAGTGATAATGAGGGCGACTAGAGAGAAAATAATATCAAAGGTGCGCTTGGCAATCCGGCCCCAACCGTCAAGCGGAATAGGCATAAGCTCCATAACCGGCAGCGTGCCGATCCGGCCCGGTATAACGTTTGATGTCAGGAGAGCAAAAACATCGGGCACATATTTAAAGGCCACGTTGTTATCGGCGCAAATCTGAATCAGATTAATGGTCTGATCTTTGTTTAAGCTTGTATCGGTTACCACCAGCTCGTCGATCCGATGCTTCTTTATGATTTGGGCCATGTCCCCCAGCTTGCCCAAGACCCTAAGACTGGATTTATTTGAGGCGGAACTTCCATTGATAAGACCGCAAATGCGGTAGCCAAGGTCACGCCGGGACGAGAGAAGGTCGCCTATCTCAGCCGAGGAATCATTATCACCGACCAGAAGAACGTTTCTGACGCCGACACCCAAAGCAAAGAGACGGGTCTGGGCCGTCTTAACAATCAACCGGCCCGAGGCAACCAGAAAGATGCTCAGCCCCCAGGTAATAACCAGAATGAGGCGAGAGAAAAAGAGTGACCGCGAGAGAAAGATCACCATCACCAAAATCAGCATTGCCGTTGAGGAGGCGTTAAAGATTCGATAAACCTCGTCAATGTGCCGCCGCGTTGCCTTAATCGAATAAAGACCATTCAGAGTAAAAAGCGCCAGCCAGGCAGGCAGAAGATAGAGCGCGTACTTAACATATTCACCAACCCCGATTTGAGCAAAAACCGGGGCAATCTCCAGGTCGGCGCGAATGTAATAAGCCAGCGCAAAAGCGGCTACAATGGCCAAAATATCAACCGGCAAAAGGACAAAGGCAAAGAAAAGCTCCGACTGTTTCATAGGTTTACTATAACAATTTTAAGTGTTTTCTTCAATTAACCTCAAGCAAAAATGCCCCTTAATCTCAGCCGCCCTGTACGTGACCGACTGATTTCGAGACATTTTTGCGTACGATCTGGAATATTAACACAAAACGGGCTTAGACGGCCTTACCAATTCTAAAGACCTTGGTCCCGCACTTCGGGCAAGTGCCCTGGGTTGCCGGCTTACCGTTCTTCATTGTAATCTGCTGGGCATTTGCCATCTCAACCTTAGCGCGACATTTAACACAATATGCTTGCATGCCTCTCACCTCCTCTCAAATCTTAGGTCGACTTTGCGCGTTCAGTCTCCATTTTATTGCGCACGCCTTGCGCCTGTCAAGGCAATTTGCCGTTCTCTGACACTTTTTCCCGCTATCTGAATTCACCAAGAAATTATCAAGTTCTACAAATAAAAAACCCTCATTATTTTTGATATTTGTCCGCCAGCCGGCGGATGATTTTTGATTTTTCTTTGGGTTATCCCCAGTTTTAGGGTGCCGGATCTGATGGCGCTTCACCGGACACATCCACACTCTCGGTGCTATCGCTGTTGTTATCCCTGGATTCAGATGCACTCTCATTAACAAAACCGGAGATCTGGGCAAGCTCGGACAATGATCTGGTCCCCGAATACTTCTGTCCCTGGTAAACCCAGGTCGGATAGCCCTCAATACCCTGCGCCTCGCACTCGCTCGGATTGGCGTTCTCGCCGCGCGGGTCGCACTCAACGTAATCTAAGTACTGCACCGCTTCACCAAAGGCCTCCTTCTGATCCTTGCAATGTGAACACCAGTAGGCGCCATAGAGAACCATACCCTTTTCGGCCAAATACTTCGCCAAACGCTCTTTATAATCGGCGCTTTCTCCCTGGTCCACCCGATCTGCCGGGGCGGTATCGGCGTCAACGCTGGTGCCGGAATTACCGCTCTGTCCGGAGTAAATTGCGATCGCCGCCACGCCGACAATAAAAAACAGTGCGACCAGAAACAAGACGACACTCCGACTCATAAAACCTCCTTAGACCTTAAATACTACAGCTTCAATCATCATAAGGCAAAAGACGCAAAGTTGTCAAAGTAAATCCTCCAGGGCGGCGACCTGATCCCTGAGTTCGGCCGCTCGTTCGAACTCCAGCCGATGAGCCGCCTCTGACATCAGATTATGAAGTTCGGCAACGACCCGCTTCTTTTCCGATTTTGGCAGCTGCAAAAAGGAGAGATTGATTTGACTAAGACCCTTTTTCTCCTCGACCTCTTTGGGTTTGAGGTTTTTTTGGATCGACTGCGGTTCGATATTGTGATCCCGGTTATATATTCGCTGAAGGCGGCGGCGGTCATTGGTTTCGTCGATTGCCAACCGCATTGATCGCGTTATAACATCAGCATACATAATTACCCGGCCCTCAACGTGCCTGGCCACCCGGCCAATCGTTTGAACCAAGGAGGTCTTGCTGCGCAAAAAGCCCTCCTTGTCTGCATCCAGGATTGCCACCAGCGAGACCTCCGGCAGATCCAAGCCCTCTCGTAAAAGATTAATCCCCACCAAAACATCATATTCCCCCAATCGCAGGGAATGAAGAATTTTGGAGCGCTCGAGGGTCTCGATATCGGAGTGGATATAGGCAACCCCAACATTGCGTTCCTGTAAATATTCGGTGAGCTCCTCCGCCATCCGCTTGGTTAATGTTGTGATCAGAACACGCTGGCTCCTGGACACCCTCGTCTCAATCTCGCCCATTAAATCCGTAATCTGACCTCTTGTCGGTCTCACCTCAATCTCCGGATCAAGCAGGCCCGTGGGACGGATGAATTGACGAACAATAAATCTGTTTACGGGTTTATTGTTCGTCATCCTGAGGAATCCGCCCGTGGCGGATGACGTGAGGATCCTATCATCAATCGGGCTCTCGTCATTAACAAAATCCGATTTTCGCATTTCCCGCTCCCCCGGTGTCGCCGACACATAGATTGCCTGATTAATCTTCTCTTCAAACTCATTAAACTTCAGCGGCCGATTATCAAAGGCGGCCGGCAGACGAAAACCGTGACGAACCAGCTTGTCCTTGCGCGACCAGTCACCGGCGTACATCCCGCCAATTTGCGGTATCGTCATATGCGATTCATCGACAACCAGGAGAAAATCTTTGGGGAAATAGTCAAGCAGGGTTGTCGGCGGCTCGCCGGCTCCGCGCCCGTCAAAGTAGCGCGAATAGTTCTCAATACCCGAACAAGTACCGGTTTGCTCAATCATCTCCAGATCATAATTTGTCCTCTGCTCCAATCTCTGTGCCTCGAGTAGTTTGCCCCGGCCCAAGAGCTCGCCCAAGCGCTTTTCCAGGTCAGCCCTGATCTTTGGCAGGGCCTTTTGCCAGACCCCCTCCGGTGTTACAAAGTGCTTGGCCGGCCAAACCTCAAAGGTGGAAAATCGGCCCCGTATCTCACCATCGGGCCAACTATACTCGACAATTTTCTCAACGACGTCGCCAAAGAAATCAATGCGGACGGCGTTCTCGGCGTAAGCGGGTCTAATCTCGAGCGTGTCGCCCTTGAGCCGATAGGTGCCGCGCCGCAATTCCAGGTCATTGCGTTCGTATTGAAGCTCGGTGAGAGAACGAAGCAGTGTCTCGCGCGGCATCGCCTCGCCAACCCTCAGGGTAGAGTTGGAGAGCCGATAAAATTCCGGCGACCCGATGCCATAAATACAAGAGACTGAGGCGACGATTATAACATCCCGCCGGGTCAAAAGGGCAAAGGTGGCGGCGTGGCGCAAACGGTCAATCTCGTCATTAATCGCCGAATCTTTCTCAATATAGGTATCGGTCGCCGGGATATAGGCCTCGGGCTGATAGTAATCATAGTAAGAGACAAAATAGTGAACGGCACTTTTCGGAAAAAGCTCTCTAAACTCATCCGCCAGTTGAGCCGCCAGAGTTTTGTTGTGGGCGATAACCAGTGTCGGCCGCTTGACCCGGTTAATCACATTGGCAATAGTAAAGGTCTTGCCGCTGCCGGTGACACCCCAAAGAACCTGATGCTCGACATCGGCCCTGAGATTGGCGGTCAGCTTGGCAATTGCCTCCGGCTGGTCGCCCCTGGGTTTGAATTTTGACTCTAGCTGGAATTCACTCATTGGTTCTTTGCCTTGATCGCATCTCCATCGAATGATTATACTGTGGATAACTCATATGGCCGGATACCAGCCCGAACCGAGTCCGCCGCAACACGGCTCTTCGTTCCGCCGCTAAGCGCGGCACATCAGCGAGGCCGCCCCAAAAGAAACACCCGATGTTTTGAAGGGGGCGGCCTCAAAATTTTTACCGCAACAGATCGGGGCGTTTGGTTTGAGTTCGTTTGAGGGCTTGGGCGAGACGCCATTTTTTAATCTCGGCGTGATTTCCCGACTTGAGAACCTCAGGCACGCCCCAACCCCTGTACTCCTCCGGGCGGGTGTAGGTCGGATACTCCAGAAGCGGGTGGCCGGCCTCATCCCTTAGGCTGAAACTCTCCTCGGCGCTTGATTCATCCTTGCCCAGCACCCCGGGCACCAGGCGCGCCGCCGCATCAACAACGGCCATCGCCGCGACCTCGCCGCCGGAGAGAATAAAGTCGCCCAGCGAGATCTCCTCGTCAACCAAGTGCTCCCTGATCCGCTCATCAAAACCCTCATAGTGCCCGCAGATGAGAATAATATCAGAGAGTCTGGAGAGCTCCTCGGCTTTCTTCTGATCAAACCGCCTTCCCTGCGGCGTTAATAATATAGATCTGAACTCAACCCCACCCAACCTCCCCTTTTGACATTTGATTTTTACCAAAGCCCTATCCACGACATCGACCTTAAGCACCATCCCCGGTCCCCCGCCATAGGGCGCGTCATCAACGGTTTTGTGCTTGTCAGCGGCAAAATCGCGCAGATTATAGATCTTGATCCGGACCAAGCCCCTCTCTTGAGCGCGGCGAAGAATGCTCTCGTTAAATGGTCCCAAGAACATCTCGGGGAAAAGGGTCAAAATGTGAAAAGTTACTTTTTCCATATAGGATAAAAAAATAGGACTTATAAGACCTATAGGCCATATAAGTCCTATTTAAATTTATGTCTTAGGCGAGGACATCGTTGGGAACATCTTCCAGTACATCCGCTTCGACTTGGCGGCCGGCCGGCCGCTCCGCACCCTCGGGCTCAACGATTTTTAAATTAACACGGGCATTATTTTTGGCGCCCAGCACTCGAAGCAGGGTTCGAATTGCCTTGGCTGTTCGACCCTCTTTGCCGATAATCTTACCCATATCATCCGGGTCAACAGTCAATTTAATTAAAACACCCATCTCGTCAATTGTTCTCTCGGTTTTGACCTTATCGGGATTGTCGACAATGGCCCCAACGACATCGGCAACAAACTTCTCGTCTTTTTCCATAACATTCCTTTCCTTAGAGTCTGTTTAATAACTACTCCCCGGGTTCTTCTACTGCTGTCTCCGCTGGTTCCTCCGCCAATTCTGCCTTCGGCCTTAGGCCTGCCTCGCCGGACTTCGACGAGCTCAGTCGAGTCGCAGGCGGGCCTTCGGCTCCTCCTGCGGGCGCCCCCTCTTCTGCCTTGGCTCGAGCGTACCTCTTGTTGATCTTCTCCTTCACCAGATCCAAATCAGCCATAAGATTGCGAACCGTATCGGATGGCTTGGCCCCGCGTCCCAACCAAAAAAGAGCCCGTTCCTTGCCGATAACAAGTTCCTTGGGCTGTCTTGTTGGGTTATAATGACCCAGTATTTCTAGATATTGCCTTTTTACGGCCCGGCTCTTCTCCGCAACTACGACGCGGTAGGCGGGACTGTTCTTCTTGCCGACTCGGCTTAATCGAATAACCAACATTGCGCTCCTTGAAATCAGGTTTAACTGCCGCGACAGTATATCAATACTCTACACATTTTGATTATACAGGACTTAAATCCACATCACAATATCAAATCACTCGTCGAATGTCAACTTTTGGCGGTAACCGTTTTGGAAAGCGGCATAAGCCATCTCCGCCCGACCCTCGGGCTTGACCCGATCGAGCACCAGCTTGCCGCTCTCGTCAAAGTGAGCCGCTGTAATCTGAATTCTTTTGCCCTCCCTCTCGACATAAATGCCCGGCCACTCCGCAAACGCCCGCATCCGCCGATAAACCGCCGCGGCGGGAGTTTGACCGGTGATCAAGCCGTCTTCTTTTTTAATCATCTTGGTGTAAGTGGCCTCTCTCTCCGGCTGTTTCCGCGGTTTGAGTTCCCCGGCCAAATAATAGGGCAGGGTCTCTAAAAGCAGTGTCGCGCCCGCTTCGGCCAAATAGTCCTTCAGTATCGGTGCCGTCTCCGAGCCGGAGAGCGCCACGGCGACTTGTGATAGAATCGGGCCGGCATCCATCTCTTTGGTTGTTAACATAATTGAGACGCCGGCTTGGTCGTCACCAGCCAAAATGGTTGCCTGCACCGGCGACGGACCGCGATGGCGCGGCAGAAGCGAAGGATGAATATTGATAATCCCAGACTTCGGAATCGACAACAGCTCCTCGGGCAAAATCTGACCGAAATCGGCCATAATACCCAACTCCGGCCGCAATTTTTTGATCCGGGCTAAAATCGCCTGGTCTCTGATTTTTTTTGTCTGAATCACGGGCAGTTTGGCCTCTTGGGCAAACTCCAAGACGGGGTTTCGGCCGGCGCTCTTGCCCCGAACCGGACTCTCCCCGGCGCCAACTACCACCGCCGCTATCTTGTACTGGGGATCGCTCGCCAGCAATTTTAGGGCCGGCACGCCCAATGAGCCCGTTCCAATGAAGAGTGTTCTAATCTGGCGCAGGTGGTCGATCATAAGAGTGGAGTTTAAGTGGTCAATTTCATGCTGGAGAACACGAGCATGGAGCCCTCCGGCCTTAATCTCCTGTCTCTGGCCATACCGGTCAAAGCCGGCGGCGGTAACGCTCTCCGGCCGCTTCACCAAAACCTCCCGGTTGGGCAAAGAGAGACATCCCTCAACCGCCGTGACCTGTTTCCGGGACTTGGCAACAATCTGCGGATTGCAAAAAACCGTCAGGGGAAATCCGGCGATCTTCGCCTTTTCATCGCCGGGAAACTCGCACACGAGAATCTTCCGGCTGACCCCGACCTGCGGCGCCGCCAATCCCATACCCCCGTCCCGCATTGTCTCAATCATATCGTCAATTAATTTTTGCAGCTCAAAATCAAAATCAGTCACCTCGGCGGTGGGCTGACGCAAAATCAAATCACCTTCTTTTCTGATCTCCAGTTTCATCTCTTTTCCTCTCAGCAATATCGGATTATACCACTCTCATCGCTTGCGTTCAACCCTCTAATTAACTCATCAAATACAACGGTATCCGGATAAGGAAGATGAGCTTCCAGAGTATGG
>ERZ1292629.103-Hain-H43-01um-R1-103-length-82003-cov-13_pt1 | contig 53181 bp, 60 predicted proteins | sample MGYA00564399_ERZ1292629 | MGnify/ENA primary metagenome ERZ1292629 (study PRJEB36523, sample SAMEA6512636) | groundwater metagenome | collected 2019-01-08 | study: AquaDiva: Metagenomics assemblies of 32 groundwater samples
TCTAGTAATCAAAACAGATATTAATAATAATAATATCCTAAAAAAGGCCTGTCCATAACTCTTATATACCACAAGTTTTGATACTTCGGAGTTAAAACCTTCGGCTTGTTTTTCTTTTAATATAATGAGTTTTTCAACTAACGTGTTTTTATCTTCTGTATGTTTTCTGACATTATTTCCCCATCCTTTCTCTATATAAAAATGTACTATCTTTTCTTTTTCCGTAATTTGTTTTTCCAGAATAACAACTTGTTCTTGAATAGCCTGACTATTGGTGTCAAAGTGTGCTCCTCCAATAATGGTTTGTGAAGAAATTACAAACAACATCAACGAAAAAACCCCAGCCCTGAGCAACCCCACCCATATTCTATCTATCCAGCCTGACACCCTATATCCACTTAAGAAAATAAAGGAAATTTCAGTCAATATAGCCTTTATATACGTTTTAAAATCAGCGATGTTTCCATCAGCATAAAAAGTAACAGCCTCGCTCACTAGAAAAGTTGTAATGGCAACCAAGAATACAAAGTAGAAAGTGTTTTTATAATTCTGTACAATGATTTTTTTAAACCATCTGGAAAATCTCTTCTTTTTCCAACGATCAACAGAGTCTTTATCAAGGGCTGTATAGAAAGAGAATGAATCGTCATTCAATATTAATTGAATAAGTCTATTCATCTTATCTAGAAAGGACACTTCTTCTTCAACGATATCTTCAGGCTGTGCTTCGTACATAGCCTTCATATCTCTGATGTGCTGAAGGATTTCCCTCCCGTTATTAAGCTTTGAGTCGCTTTCTACTTCTTCTTTCAAGTCTTACTCTTTCTTTTTCTTCTTGTTCTGCCTTGTAAATTTTATATCTTTCCCTAAACTGTTGGGTTAACGCATCAATTTCTTCACCAGTGTGATCCAACAAACACGAAACCTCTTGAAATCTATCTCTGATGTAATTTTCTTCATCTGTCTTAAGTTTATGACAGCTAGGCATTCCATTATTACGCTTCATTGGTGTTGAGCAAATCACTTGCAAATTATCTAATTTACAAAAAACACCTCTGACAATGTCATCATAAGACATTGCTGATTCTCTTTTCCATAATGAAATAACAGGTTCAATATGATCGACCTGCACATTCTTCTGTGAAAACAATTGACCACAAATAGCACACCTATATCTCACCTGATTTTTTTTACCAGGCTCTCCGTCTTTTTTCAATGCAGGTGGAAGCTCTACTCGTGCTTTTTGAAGTATTTCTTTCATTTGAGGAGATAGTCTAAAGGCACGTCTTATAGCGCCTTTTATTCTACCACGCTCCTCTACCCATCTACCATTGGCATCATAAAGAGATTTTTCTTTTTTAACCTTCACTATCCCTTACGCTCTTGAATCAAAAGACCAAGATATGCCATTTTAGTTTTAAGGGCTTTAAGAGCATCATTATAAGGAGCTTGAAGCTCTGCAACTTTTTCTTTAGTCTGTTCCAATTCTACGTCTTTTTTCTTAGCTAATTCAGTTTCTTCACGATATTTAGCTAAAGTTAACATGTTAACTTCAAGATCTGTCAGTTTAAGATTATCAACACTATCTGTAAAATCTGGATAATCTTTTTGGGCTTTTTTCTTAAGGGCAAGTTCTTTTGATTGATCTTCACTCATTTTCTTCTCCTTCTTTAAGATTAATTAATTCAATATCCTGCACTCGTCCAGCAAATGGAAAATAATGTGGTGCTAGTGCCAGTCTTTCTTTCAATGGTAATTCTTTCTCAATATTAGCAATCAATAAGGGATGGATTTTCTCAATAAAAAGTTCAGCCTGATGAAGAAATTCAAATGGTTTATATCCGAGATATTCATCATTAGGCCCTAAAAACAATACGACAACCATATCAATCCCTATAGTCAAATTTTGGAAGTTTTCTAAAACATTCCCTATTATTTAATACGATGATCGTGCCCTCTATAATAGATAGAACATTTGCTTCATATGTACTTATTTCACGCCTACTAGAGCCCACTATTTTAGGAAAAGAACTCTTAACTAAAAAATTATGGGCGTGGTCCCTTATCATATCAAAATCATGTTTATCAATTAATATTGGGGTGGAATATAGATGAGCATATTTATCAATCAGTAACTTAAGGGTTTTTCTTTGACTCTCGGGTAGCTGCCCTTTAATATTTGCAAAAAAAGCTTCAACATCTGTGTCTAACTGATCTTTCATACTCATATTTTTCCTCTTGATGTATTATACCATAACTAACACGTTATTGTGCTAATTTCATCTTTTTTTACGACCAAAATAACATCAGAAACCATTTCTTTCAATTCAGAACTATGATCAACCATGATGATTTTTTTATTGGTATCTATTTGTTTTAAGATTTCCAAACAATTCTCTTTGCATACAGAATCTAAGCCGTCGAAGGGCTCATCCATAAACAAGAAATTAGCACCCTTAGATGCCTTAGTTTCAATCACATCAATTACGGCAAGATCAACTGCTAAGTCTATAGCAGTTCTTTCACCACCTGAAAGTGACTTAATAGGAATGTCATTGTTTCCATCAGAATTTAAAATTGCAACAATTTCATCTTTAATAGAGCCTGTTTTAGTCTCTTTACATCCTTCAAAGTAAATTGTTGAGGTTGACATGTTAGGAATGGCAGAAAGAATGTTAGTTGCAGTTTCTCCTATAGCATCTAGCGTTTCTTGGAAAGTTTGTAAAACATATGCCTTAATCAATCTCTTAGCTTCATCTGCTACCAATATTTGTTTTTTCAAGTTTTCAAGGTCAATAGATGCCTGTTCCACCTCCTGTTTCTTTTTTGCGATTAATTCTGTTAAAGAAATAACCTCTTTAGTATATTGATTAAGAGCTGTATCGTATGCACTCTTTTTGCTATTGGCGGCTGACAATTGCATTTCAACTGAGTTCAATTCGCTATTTAGAGTTTCTATAGACGCTCTAGCTTTGTTTTCAATCTCAGAAACCTTACCAGAGTATAAGTCTTTGCCTTCTTGATTCTTCTTACTGACCTGCTCCATTAACCGATATTTTTCTGCATCTAAAATAGCTCTTTGATCTTGTAATGTATTAAGATAAACCTTAACATCTTCTTTAGCCTTCAATAAAATTGTAATCTCTTCTTCGTGTTTTGGTTTTTTATCAATGCAGGCTTTTATTTCTAAGGCCATTCCTATTTTAAGTTTAATATTATTTTCAATATCACTAATCTTTTTTAAAGCGCCATCTCCGGTCCATTGCTGTAGACAGGTTGGACATTGAGCATCTTCAATATGTTGTTTTTCTTGCTTTAAAGCAATTATTTCCTCACCGATCTTTTTTACTTCTGGGATCATGTATGCGATTTTACTCAATTGAGACTCTACGGCAGCCTTACTTCTATCGATACTATCTATTTTAGACATTAGCTCTACTCTAGCCGGAACTAACAATGCAATTTTTACATTTATTTCAGATGTGTTAGCTTCACTTATTTCAGGAGATGGAATTAGAGATATTTGGTCTTTTATTCCTTGTTTAATAGAATACACCTCTGTTTTAAGGTATATTGCTCTATTAGTTAAATCCCCAATCTCTTTATCAGATACTGAAGGCTCAGGACTCTTTTTCTCTGAAAGAATTCTATCCATATCTATGATGGATGATTTTCTCAACTCAATAGTTTGCAATAGTGTACTAATTTTTGATATAGAATCGGCATTTTTCTGACTAATGGTGTCAATGTCTAGTATATACTTTTCAAGACCCAAGACGGAAATAAGAAACTCGTAGTTTTCCTTTGGAGTCATGTTAAGGAAAAAACCACCTTCTTTTTGTTTTTTATGAATCATCTTCTTAAAGATTTTTTCAGGAAGTCCAATCAAAGACGATAGTTTTTCTTCTGCAAGCTTTACATTACCAGAAATAGTTTCTTCTGGTGTTTTAATCGTCAACCCATCTTTTTTTGATCTTGAAATGGAAACAGGAGAACCATCAATGACAAACTCTCCAGAAGCCCAAATACCGTCTTTAGTTAATCTAGACTGCAACACCGTGGTTGGAACATCTCCAATACCTAATAGGTAGTCTAGAGCCATCAAAATAGTAGTTTTACCAGCTCCAGAAGATCCGCCAGTGTTTTCATTACGACCATCAATTTGTACCAGTTTATTTCTACCCTGAAATACAACGTGTTGGTCATCAACAAAAGATCTAAGATTCCCAAAACTAAGAGATATGAGTTCTATCATTATTCTTCCTCATTATATAAACGATCACGCTCTTTTTCAATAACATCGTTCATAACCTCTACCTTACGAGCCTGAACCCCATTATCTATAACTTGTGTGGATTTTGAACTAGGAGCGCCTAGCTGTCTTTCTAATTTACCAGTCCCACACTGACCACAATCTAAAAAGGGAGGAATATCCTTTGCTTTGGTAAATATTTTTACTATCTCATTATCACAATCAGGATTGTTACATTTAAACATAATCATTGGCATAAAACACCTCAGTATTATTATACCACAATAAATAAAAAAGGCTCCTAATATTAGGAGCCTTTTAGCAAATAAAAATGACCTCGGAGTGTTAATATCCCTTAACTACTCGTCTTTGTCTTGCGACAACCTCTTTTTTTATTTCAATCATGCGCTTTTTAATTTCTTCCATGGTTAAACTAGGATCGGTACAATAAAGATCTGGCCTATCATAATAGGAGCCATTACCAGTCAACTCTTTATTATCTTTAATAAAAACACCACCCTTGATAAGAAAATCTTTCAATTTCATAGTACCTTTATTTGTTGGTAATTCAGGTTCAATTGATATCGGGTTGGTATTTAATGGACATTCACTATATGAAACATTTACATTAAGACCCATAAATTCGAATGATTGAACTCTAAGGCCAGATAAATCTTGAGAGCAAGATGCAGAAATAATGCGATCTGCATAGCCATCCTTAACTGATTGAGTACCGGTGAGCCATAGCTCATTTTGATAGGCAGCTCTATAGCTAGATAATGTTTGCCTACCCTTTGTACGCTTCACTGTTTGATTATCTAATTCAAGAATTCGAGCCATCCATAATCCATATCGACTGTCAATTTGTGATCTACCGTCTCCAAATTCTCCACCAAAACCACCAGTGGCTTTATGACTCATTAGCACACCATTTTTTAATATGTAACGATTACCAAGCCCTTGAGCAATTTGAAAGCCCATAGAGGCTGCGAAAATAGTCACTGTATTAACTGGTCGATTAATAGATTTTAGATATTCTATTAATTCTAATCCATCCTGGATTGATCCTCCAGGTGTATACAGAACCAAATTAATCGGGTATCCACTTTTAAGTGCACTATCCAGTTTTTGGATTTGTTGGATGACATCTGAAACTGTAGTGGCATCCACCACCCCAAATAAAACAGCAGTGTTGTCTTTTGTGAGTTTTAATACAGGCAATCCATCCTTAGCCTGTGCCGGAACTACCAGCATCATAGATAGTGCTAATAGCACCGAATACATAAATTTCACCATTTCCTCCTTATGTTAATGGGTATAAGATATAATACCACATCTTCCAGTCAATTATTTATTTATTTTTTATTTTCGTGATTTTTTTTCAAATTTGCAAGACTTTTAAGAATATCTCCTGCTGTTTCATCTGTAATTTCCAATGTTTTACTGTCCACCTGTTTGATCGTGGCAGAACCTCCAGCTCCTAGATTAACATTCACCAGAGGTGAATGGCTGGGATTTTTGCGAGTGTCTGGATCGTCATCTGGATTCATTAATTTCTCTAAAATTTCTATTGATTTGTAATATTGGGCTGTTATTTTAGTGTCAATTCCTTCAATAATATTTTGATCATTGGTGCTGAGAAAACGATTGTATTTCTGAGCACAATATTTACCCAAAGCATTCATAATAGTCAGTACATTGTTTGCACTATCTAACTTGGCTTGTTTAACTTTTTCTAAGATACTCAGTGAAATATCTTCATAGTGATTTAATCGCTTCTCTATCCAGGTGGATTTATAAGCAATATACATAATTAAGTCTTTTTTTGACTTTGTAATTGTTGCAATTTCAGCATATGTTTTGCCAGCCATGTAAAGTTCGAACCATTTAAACACATCTGATTGTTGAATCTTAAGTAAACCAGGACACCCATTAGAGATAAACTCCATAACGATTTGTTTTTCTTCTAATGTCATATCCTGTGGCATATGATGTTGGTCTAAACTGTCCATTTTTTTCCTGAGTTTAAAAATTTAACTTCAGTTTCTTTCCAGAATAGAAACTTAGTCCAAAGTGTGAGAGTGTCTAGTTGTTTTCTTGTGTGTTCTCGATCAAGACTAATATCCTTTTTAAATTTGAAATTAAACTGAATAGTTCCTGGGGAAAGTTCTTCTTGTTCTGCAACTAATTTAGTGAAATCATAAGTAATTTCAACAGTGTCAAGGTCTTTAAACAATAGAAATGGCCATTTTTTGAGATTTTCTAATTGAAAATCTGAGAGATTTCCAGTAAGTATAACCATTTTCTTATGTTCATCAATGATGGAACTTTCTTCTTTTTTTTCTTCAGACATTTATCACCTCTTTTAGATAAGTTTTAATGTCTTCTTTTGATACACCTGCAATTGGTTTAAAAGCAGTGTCAAGAAAATCAATAATGGAAAACATCTTATCTTTATTGACATTAACATATTTTCTATCAGAAGGTCTAGCTTTAATTGCTGCCAATCCTTTATATTTCTTCTTCATTTGTGTAATCCAGGAAGTTGAGCCGATTAATTCAAGATAATTTTTAGAATTATCAGCAAGAACTGGATCTTCATCACCTTCATTTACTGTAATTTTTACAATAGGGGTGACAACGTGTTTAGTTGAAATAAATTGTTTAGACTTTATCGAACCATCTTCGTTATGATCAAAGATCCAAATACCCTTATCTTCATTGGCATCTGACATCGTATCCCATTTAGGAGTGCCTACCTGGAAAACCTTTCCAACCTGTCTTTGTTCATGGATGTGGCCTGTTACAATAGCCTCTTGCGGAACCAAGTTTTGATCAATCATATCTGAATATAAAGGCACTGTAAAATTCTGATGAGCCACTAGGAGTTTTGTTGCTCCCTGATCATAAAGATCTTTAATGGCCTTAAGGAACGCTTCATGATCACTCATGTAAGGTATATAGACTATCGATTCTATAATGCTAGGTTTATTAATAATCTTCACAGACATTGAATCAAAAATATTAAGAGAGTTTATCTCCTGTTCTTTTTCTTTAGATCCAATTTGATCATGATTTCCCACAAGAACAATTATATCAAAATATTCCAAAATATTAAAGGTTTTTTGCCAAAAATCCAATACCTCTACTCTTACAACAGCATGATTATGATTAAGATCTCCAAGAAATTCAATCCTATCAACTTCATAACGACTAGCCTGAGTAAAGATAAAATTAATAAGTTTTTCAGATTCGATTAAATTCCTAACTGTAACATGCATGTCACCTACTCGTAAGATTTTCAAAAACACTCCTTTGGTGATATCTTCATTATATGATATTCTCCAGACATTTCTATGTCAAGCTTTAAATCCTTCATTTCCATTTGAGTGTCAAAATCTCTATATTTATCTTTAAATATGACCATATCGATTCCAGATTGCCACATAGCACGACAACAATTTATACATGGAGATAGAGTGCAAAAAACAAAACACCCCTTAGTTACCATTCCCTCTCTACAGCTATTATACATTAAATTAGTCTCTGCATGAATAATGTAGATATATTTTTCAGGTCTAATTTTAGGAAGGATTAAATCTGGACCTCCACGAATAAAACCATTGTAAGAATTCCCAACTATTGCCCCTCCATCCTTTTTAATTAATAAAGCACCGACTTTAGTTTGTTCATCTGGAGATAGCTCAGCCACTGCCAAGGCTTGTTTATAATAACTATCAAGTTTCTTTTTCTTCATTTTACTGCCACGACATGAATAGCCTCTGCAATGATAAACTTTTCTTCACTTCCTTCTAAATTAAAAGTTTTTTTAGACCATTCGTGAGAATGTAAAATCTCTTCTGGGAAAAATACCATCTGTCCTTTTTTAACATCCACCATATCCTTACCAATAGAAACTTTGCCATCAGCAAGGAGTTTAAGTCCAATAAGTGTGCTCTTTTGTTTTATCGATGCAAAACCAGACGTAACCTGTGCCTCTACTTTTCCTTTGCTTTTATATGGTTCGAGTATAAGTTTATTATTAACTGCAATCATATATTCACTCCTTTAAGCTTTATAACCTTTTTTTCTATTCTAGATAGTTGTTTAGAATATTCCACAACTCTTTCTAAAAGATCTTCTCTTATAAGTCGCTCTTCCACATTTTCTGAATCGTCTGAAAAAGTATCATATATACTTTGAAAATCTTCTTCATTATCACCTACTACTGGGTCTGCCGAAATATAACTCGAACCATTCAATAATGTGCTAATGTGAAGTTCAGTAATTGGTAATTTTGGAGCGTTTCTGCCTTCTTCTTTATCTTGTTTAAACGATTCATTAACTGCCCGTGTCAACTCTCCAATATCTTCAATTTTCATTCTATATCTTAGGGCATTGGCACGATAAAGTATTTTTTTATCAGTTGGATACATCTTTAAAAAAGTTTTTGAATATTCTTCAATCATATATCCAACCATGCGCCCGATACAAACAGAACGCCACACCCTACTATAGTCACCATCATATTTATCAATACCACTGATCAAACCGTATGTGCAAATATTAATCAAGTCGAGCAATGTTAGGTGTGATTTTGGTGTTTTTCTATAAAATAGTTTAGCCCTATTAATGGCAAGAGGAAGGTTATTTTCAATCAAAATTCTTCTTGCCTGAATAAAGTCATCATAATATCTTTTTGCTCTTTCGGGCACATTCCCTTTCCAATTTTTCACTATAAAGTCAATAAGTTGAAAATTCATATTATACTTCATTAATTCATGTGGATTATCTTCTTTAATAGCTTTAGAAATTTTATTGAAATTTTCTGTTTTTTCTCTAAAATATGGCTGAGCACTTAAAATGTTTTCAGAGTCATCAGTAATATTGTTAAACTTTTTTATAAATTTCTTGTAAATCTCAACACATTGTTGATATTTTTGAATATGATACTTAAACTTTCTTTCCAACTGAACGACAAACTCAACTTGTTCTTGTTGATCTCCTATTAAACCATCATTCTTAATGATAGCAGAATTAACCGCTGCGGCTAATTCCTGAAAATCACGATCTGAAAAATTATTATTACTCATTTGTTATATTATACCATAAATTAAAAAAATCTTATCTCTCCACCAGACTCTTTGTAGAAAGAAACTCTTTTTTCTAGTTGTTTATCTAACATAGGAATGCCCTTTATTCTAAAATCATAAATCATACTAAAATGTTTTGGAACATGAAAATCTTTATATTTAGATAACTCTAACTTTCTAGTAGACCTTCCCATTGCACCTTGTTTTGTAACGATTTCAGAAGAACCTCCCATCCAATTGATGACGTTAAAGGTGGGGAAGATATTGGTTCCTGTAGCTATTGCTTTGGTTCCAATTAAAACCTTAACTTGTCCATTGTTAAACCTATCTACAGAATCTTGCAAATCCACCTTCTCTAATCCAAATGTTGCTGCTTTCTTTTTATCTGCCGAGTGAACATATGCAAAGGGAACTTTCAATAAATTCTGAAGCATACTTATCTGTTCTAATTCTTCAACCAATACAAGGGTTGATTCTTGCTTCATAGTCCAGCTTGCATTGGCTATCTTAGCCGCCATCTCAGCAATATTTTGATTGTATAGGAAATGGGCTCTTTTACACTTAGTCGGGTCTTTGATTTCTCTAGTATCTGGGGAAAAAGTTCCAATGATTGCAAATTTTAAAGGACATAAATATCCCTGATTAATTGCATCTTTTAAGCTAACATTTAACACATTTTGACCTATGATTGATGCTAAAAGCTTTTCTGTTCCATCGTTTCTTGTTTGGGTCGCAGATACGAATGCCCTATATGGAACGTCGGCCAATACACCATGACAAACATTATTGAGCTGTTCAGCGGCGAACAAATGGGATTCGTCAATGAACATTGCTTGCTTATTCTTAAAGAAATCATAAGTTTTTGAGTCCGACTTTAACATCGTCAGGGATTTGCCGATAGCAATGGTTATCTTTTTAGTTATGTCTTTATGACCATCTCCATATCCACCAACCATTTCCTTTCCTAGTTTTTCTTGAAATTCTGTAAATAATTCATTGAAAATGGATTGACTTGGTGTGACAATCACCGTGTTTAATCCCATATTCTTGGTTAAAAGTAGTAATATATAGGATTTGCCGCATCCAGTTGGCAAGCTTATATTTCCATGTCTCACCTCAAGGAGTTTTTTCACAGCCTCTAATTGGTATGGATAGGGTTCAAAACTTGGCTTATTTTTCCACAGTAATGGTCTAAAATCTGGGTATTGAATATTATTTAAAATAGTTGATTTAATAGATATGTGTGGAATTAGGCCAGGACGAATACAATAATTAGAACCATCATGTTCTAACAGACATTTCTTTAATTTCACCCTTAATTCTTCTTCTTTTTCACCATAAGTGATGGGGTCTTTCTTTTTCCACCATCGATTTTTCAAATGGTTTTTTAATTGAAAGGAAATACTAGTATTAATATATGTCAAAGCCTTAGAAAGCTTAGATATATTTTCTTCTGTAATATTTACAATCCTAGCTTTCGTAGGATTATCAATCACTATTTCCATATCCTATTATACCACAAAATTGCAATCTTTTAATAAAATGAATGGAATTATCGAATTTATTTTAAATTTATTTGCTCCAAAAAAACCAACACCAAAACAAGAAGCTAAGTCTTTTGTAGAGGAGTCTAAGGTGGACCCCAAGCCATACCTAATAACAGAATCTGAAATTCTTAAAAAGATAAAAAAAGAAGATCTTCCTAAAGAACATCAAGATAATCTTGCCATGCTTCTAGAACGAATTAATAAGGTTAGATATGCTTGGAATAAGCCTATGACGGTAACTAGTGGCTATCGTTCAATGGCAGATCATATTAGGATTTACAAGGAATTAGCGGTAAAACGCAAGATTGATTATGATGAATCCAATGTTCCAATGGGATCAAATCACCTCAAGTGCGCAGCAGTTGATATCTCAGATCCAGATGGAAAGCTTTATGAATGGGTAAGAATTAATGCGGTCTTAATGGAAGAAATTGGCTTGTGGATGGAAGAGGCTGATGATCAAGCAAGAGTTCACTTTCAAATATTTGCCTATGGATCGTGGAAGCCTGAGAAAAGTCGTTTTTTTAAGGCTTAATTTTATTATTGCCGCCCTTTTTCATGTTATCTATGGCCCATAATGGTTGTAAATTACTATAATGACAAAGTAAATATAAATCATCTTCTGTTCGCGCAGAAGAAAGAGGTATAATGTGATCTATATGCCACCCCCTAAAGCTCCAATTTTCCCAACCCATACCTGGCTTAAATTGCGATTCAATGTGTTTCTTTAAAAAATCCAACGAGCATCCTACAAGATCAATGGAAGGAATAGATTTAATATTATCCTTATTGAGGATATAATTTTTCAAAATTCTTTTTACATAATTTTTTAAGTTACATCTAAGACGATAATTCAGATCTTTCTTGCGTCTTTCCTTATTGCGCTTATTGGCAGTGGAGTTTCTCCTGTCTTTATTTTTTTCAGACCATTCTTTTGAAAGGAAAATTTTCCTTTCTCTATTTTTTATATAGTATTGCTCAAAATATTTCTTTAACTCTTCTTTTTTCCTTTGACGATAATCTTTCGTTTGTAAAAGAATAAGATGCTTCTTTTGTTCATATCTTAGATTGGACTTATCTTTTATTCTATTTTTGTTTTTCTCGTAATAATTTCTTTTCCTTTCTTTTACCTTTTCTTTGTTTTTTAGATAATACAGCCTATCCATTTGAGCTTTTTGAGATTTTGTCTCCTCACGATACTTTTTGGTCTTATTTCTTATGGATTTTTTGTTTTTCTCATAGTATTCTTTTTGACGTGCCAAAATCCTCTTTTTATTTTTCTCATAATATTTTTTGTTTGAATTTATTCCACTTCTCATGTCGAAATCATTTCTAATTTTAAATTTTTTCCGGTAAAACCCTTGAAAATTTTAGTTTGCATCAAGCCAATCATTTTATGTAACATCAAAACCTGATTATTGTAATCTTTGTCAGAAATTCTGTAATATGTTTTTACAACATTCTTGGGGTGTTTTCGGAGCACACGAGAGAACAATTGTTGAGAATTGTCTAAATTATTAGAAGACTTCATATCAATTAAAAGCGTTATGTTACTATCATTAAATCCCAATACCCCTTTTCCAACGACGATCAAAACATTTGCCTCACCAGACTTAAAACGCTTAATTTGAACATCATCCTTATCATTTTCAGAAGTTGAAAGGGCTATGCTATAACTATGTTCTCTCATAAACCATGCCACTTCATTTGCATATCCAATTGAAGGGCAGGCGACCATTATTTTACTCATGTTGTCTTTGTTTTTCTTAGCCTGTAAGAGTGCATCACGAATCGACGCTTTAGCATTATTCTTGTTTTGAGTCTTAACAACATCCATTCGAACACCGCTAAAAATACCCTTGGCTTGTAATTCTTCTGCAGAAATATAATGTATAGCGTATTGTGCTTTGCCATTAAACTGAGTAGGAGAGCCAGTCATAAGGATTGTATGTATAGGATTTAATTTTTTAACGATAGATTGCACCATAGGAGCCATAAAAAAGCGGTGAGATTCATCGACAATTAAAAGATCAACTTGCATCCAGTCTAGTTTTGAAATAGATTGCGGAATACCAACTCTAACTTGAGCATCAGAGTCAAGAGCACCGTAGGTGAAGTCGATTTTTATGTGAGCATTCGCCAATTCTTCAAGATACTGATTTTTAAGAGCATTCTGTCCCTCAGTTAATACAAGCACTTTGGAATTAGGGAAAAGAGCTATATAATTACTGATTATCATGTGTGAAATGGTGGTTTTCCCAGAACTTGGACAGGCACCAAGTATTGCAGCAGCGTATTTACCAGACAAGGCTTTTTGCAGAACAACATTTGCAGCTTTATCTTGATAAGAATAATCTGTTTTCATCTTGCCTCCTATACATATAAATATAGCAAAAGCAGGATAAAAAGTCAAATTATTCGTATAAAGTTGTATCAGATTGATACTGTTGGGATTTTAGGAATTTAGGAAATTCCTATATTCATACATTTAGCGAGGAAGACCGTGTTTTTCACGCTGATGTATAAACTCATCATGGTCAAGGGCAATGAATTTAACCTTGCCAGCTTCATTAAAACCCCAACCTCTTGCAAGATAGGTTAATTTACAGCGGCAATTCGGGTGTAATCCTGGAAGCTTCGGGTTTGGATCTCCAACCTTGTGATATTCAACACCAAGCTCTGAGAGCCGCCAAAGTCTTGGAGTTTTATGGTCAGGTAATAAATGAAGAACAAATTCTTCAGGACCTGTCACGTCGTCGATAGTCACAATAAAAAATACAGTTGGATCATATTCCTTTTTCTCTTCAGCAAGTTTTGCAATTTGAAGTGCTGTTCCAGTGTTTGCTGCTTTATTAGATTCAGAATTAACAATCATCTTTAGATTGTGGCCAGCCTTGTCCATTTCTTTATTTATTAAAGTATCTATTTTTTTAACAGAAACTGGATTATTACTTAAGCTTTGGTTGGTAACATAGCTATTCACATCATGCATGATTCTAGCAGTGCTTCTATCTCTCAAGGCATCAAGATAGCCACTTGCTACACGCATCATGGTTTTCAGTGTTTGTTCTTCAACCGCATTAGGCTTATTAGAGCCTAAGGCCTGCAAAAACAAAGATATCATGTTATCTTTTGAGGTAGAGAAAACGATCTGTTTAGATTTTGGTTTCTGAGGAATCAATCCCAAGAATTTCATTGAGATTGAATCAAATCTATTTTTGATCATGCGTTCTATGGCTTCAAAAGCCTTAAAAGACAGACCTTTCATTTAATCCTCTACAGTAAGCCCATGCTCTTTAATAATCTCTTCAATTTTTTCAGATGGTTTTTTAGCCTCAAATTCCCACTTAGCTAGGATGCTATCAACAACTTTTTTCTGAGCAGGAATGATTTTTTCAGTCTTTTTCGCCCATGCATTTTTTTGATTCTTACGAAGACCAGCTAACGATTGAACAGCCTTGCGAATATCAAGAACAGAGGGTTTCTCACCCTTAGAAACCAAACCCTGAAGTTCATTGATATGCTGATCAAGCTCAGAACCGCCTTGTTCGTCTCCCATTTCTTCAGGAGCTGCTCCATCCATCATAGTATCACCACCACCTTCCATTCCTGGAGGCATTTGACCACCGCCCTGATCTGCTCCTGGAGGCATTCCACCTTGTGAAGGATCTTCTCCTAGAGCGCCTGGTTGTCCACCCTGCATTGCAGCTTGTTGCATTTGAGCTTGCTGTTGCATTTGTTGCATTGCAGCCGCTTGGGTTCCATCTTTCATGCCACGCTCGTAGCCAAGCCTGAAAGCAACGTCCGTGCTTTCCTTGAGCTTCGCCCTAATTGATAAATATTTCACTTTCCAATCTGCACTCATAAATTCTCCTTATTTTAAAAATTCCATACATTTTTTTATTTCATTTTCAGGATCTTTAATCCAGTCTTTTTCTTTAATATGTAATATTTCCACACCTTTAGACTTAAAATATTCGTCTTTTATTTGGTGATAGTTTTCGAGATCTTCTTGAGGCCAGTTTGGACGTCCTCTTTTAAGGCCTTTTAAACTGTGGAAATAAATTCCGTCAAATTCTATTCCTTTTCCTAACTCGGGGATGTAGATATCAATATCGAAACCTTTGATATAGGGTTTATTTGCTATTTTAACCTTACGATCTACAAGTTTTTGGGCTTTGGGATGTAATTGCTTTATGGTTGTTAATAAGGTTTTTTCTGAAGAAGAAGTGTGTGTTGCTGGAAGCATGTGAGAACACACTTGGTCTAGAATTTGTCTCTTAATAGATACACTATATGCTTTTGTGTTTTTTTTAAAAAAATTAGTTCTAGTTTTATATTTCAAAGCTTCTTCTTTAAGTTCTTCAACAGACCAGTAGTGACGTAATTTTTTCATATGTTTACAACATTCATTAATATATCCATGCTTTTTAGCAGCATTATATGCACTTCTATTTTTTAAAGCAAACTCACCCTTTGTCTTATATTTGAGAGATTCTATTAGTATAGATTCCAAATCCCATTTCTTTTCCCATTGAATTTTCATATGCTTACAAATTTCGTCTAACAGACCCTTCTTATATGCAGCAGAATATGCATAACTTTTTCTCTGAAATTCATACCTACTTTGATATTTCATAGCTTCTTCTGTAATTTTTTCAATTGTCCATTTTCTTGGTTTCATACTACATCATATTATATAAAATTATATTGGTCAATCTAAATCGTCTTCTGTAAGATAGTCATCAATGTAGAGCTTAAGTACATCCATGGCATCATCCCTTGTTGCAAAATATGCTTGCACGGCTTCTGGATTAAATTGTGCTGCAACTTGTAACCATTGAAAAAAGAATTGGTCTCTCTTGTATTTCAAAATTGGATCAACCATTGCTGCTGGAGAGTCTGCAAAATGACCAATAAAATCACCAACATTTGCATATGCATCAACTGTTTGACGATATTGTTCGTTAAAGGGCACACTGCCCATGACATGTTCACCGACCTGTTCCTTATCAACCTCTTCCATCACTTCGTCATATGAGTAATGGATTGGCATGTCTCTTAATAAACGACCAGATTCTTGTTCTTTTGTTTCTGCATCAAAGCCTGATAAAGTAATAGAGCAAAGTTGTGAGAGTTCATGATCAATAAGTGGAAATAACTTTTCATTTAAAAAGTCTTGAATCTTAAGAATAAGAGGACGAATTCCTGTGTCACGAGCAGCAATTAATTTAAACTCATTATTTGCCTCAGAAAGTCCCTGCTGATTCGTGCCCTTAGATAGATGAGAAAATCCTGGCAATTCATCAGGAGACATATTGAAAGCTGAGAGAACATTTCTTGTAGTTTGATCAAATAAGAATTCAAACTCACCATCTTTTTTATTTGGCGTTGTTTGCATCCACTGAACCTGATCATCTTTTGCCACTCCAAAAATTGGAGTCCTAAATGAATTAGTGACGTTATTAATTGACGCATTAAATTGCTGTTTAATGTCTTCAATTGTACCCTGATCGATTTCATCCGAATTAATAACCAACATACCCTTGGCAGCACGACCGTTCTGAAAGTACAATTTATTATACATTTCAATTGACATATGAGTGGTAATGGAAGTCATGGCAGTATCAAGGGGTGTAACAGGATAACCATTATGTTCCACATCAGAAGATGGATATAGATTATATACAATCATCTCTTTCGATGTAAAGGCTTGTTTAGGCATACCATTGATAACCTGAACCCAAGAATATTCATCTTTTTCCAACATCTCTTGATCAATCTTTGCACCTGTAACGTACTCAAGAGCCTTTAATGAACTCCTACGAACATTCTCTGCAGATTCACCCTTTTTAACAGAACGATAAATGGTTCCAGCATCCACCGGTCTAAATCTATGGAATTCCTTCTCTTCACTGTCTTGATATATTATTTCAGTTGCAAACTGACCAAATGTTAAACCGTTTCTTGTCTGTACATCTATAAACTCAGGAAGGTTCATCTTTTCTTGCTCTTCAAGACCATCAGTTCTACCGCAATTGATTATAATTTTTATAAAACGATTAATGCGTTCTTGAATTTTTACCATTTGTTCAGGCTCAATATGATCCTTAAACTCTGGCTTAATGTCCACTTCTATACCTACATCGAAGCGGTCTCGACGTATATGTCCCATCATTGAGAGGGCATTTCCTCTAGCTCTTAAAATGGCAGCAACTAGGAAGTTTTGGACTCGAATTTGTTTTAATACGTTATTGGGAAGAAGACCACGTTTTAATTTATAAATTCCCGCGTAGTTATCGTGCAATAAAGGATCTTCAATAAAGGCCAAGCGAGGAGTTTTAGTCTTCTTGGACGATCCAGTAGCATGTCTGATGAGACTTTTCATCATGTCCATATTCATGTCACCACCAGCGTTTTTAATAAGCTGGGCATTCATGATATCTTGAGCATCTTGTAATGATGAAGATGTTGAATCTAATATAATCTTTTTCTTTTCTTTTTGATCTTCACTCATAAATTATCCTACTTTATTACTTTTCTTTAGATTATCAATGGCAAGTAACCATTGTAAGTTATTGTAATTATTTAGTTTTAACAACTCTTCTTCGTTTTTTGCCAATGAGCAAGGAATAATATGATCGATATGTATGTTATCCAGATTAGTGGGCATACGACCATATCGATTTTTAAAAGTTTGAATTAAATGATCATAAAGAGTTGTAAAATTACACCCAAGTATCATTTGTGTTTTTGTGTTTTTTTTCCAGCCAATTTTTCTTTTAAAGGCATTACCTATCAAAACTCTAATGTTGCATTTTAATTTGAAGAGTGGATCACTTGCTCTTCTTTGTTTATTGTGAGTATTTTTATACATTGGATTATCCAATGTCCATTTATCTGCATGTTTTTTATTGATTGCCCTATATCTTTCCACGTTCTCTTTTCTCCATGCCTGTATCTTCAATAGGTATTTCTGTGGGTTCTTCTTCCTCCAGGAAGATACATTATCTTTTCTGCACTGTTTACACTGACCCATTCTTTTTTCTGAAAATTTTTCCAATAAATAAAATTCCTCTTGTTCTTTCTCTTTTTTACATTTTGAACAAATCTTATTCATATAAACTCACTACTCAGCAATCACATAAAAGATATCAGCCACATCCTGAGATTTATTGGTAATTTCTAAGCTTTTCATTGAAGAACTAGACATAAATACACCAGGCTTAAGGGTGGTGCCAGCATTCATAGGTTCTAATCCATTAGGAGTTGCAGAGCTGTCAATTTTAATTTCCAATTTTTGACTTGATTCAATGTATACAAAGCTCTTAGAGCTTCTATAAATAAACAGAGCACTGGGGTTGTTTGAAATGGATGTTTCTGATGGAAGTGCAGATAGACTATAGATTTCAATGTAGTCTGGAGAAACATCGGTAATCTCATATGTGCCAAAACTTACAGAGCTAAAGCCAGTAATTAAATCTACCTTATCACCAACTTGAACACCGGCAGAAGAAAACACATCAAATTGTTCTGTGAACCCAGCACCTAGTGTTATAGGGCCTTCTGCAATCCCTGCACTATTTTCTATCGTTAGACTAGTTGCAGTTCTTGATAAAACCTTAAACTTTCCTCTATTTGCAGAATTGAATAAGTTTCCAATTCTAACTTCATCTCCAACCACTACACCACCAATAATAAGATTCAGTGCGGTACCACCGGTTGATGTAAATGTCAAAAGAGTGGCATTTTTGGTAACTGTAATTTGTGTAGTGGCATCAGCACCAGAGGTTCTTTGTGTTCTAAAAACAGGGGAAGTTCCCGAGGCTTTAGAGATTTTATATGTATTTGAAGTGCCTGATTTAAGGGCGATATTCCAAGTTGTAGTGATATCTGCAGATGTAGAGATGGAGCCAGAAAATAAAGTTAAACTTTGTCCAGCAGGTAGAGAAAGTGATTTAGATTCGGGTTCCTGGATGTCTAAGCCTTGGTGATCTCGACTCCACTTGAAAAGGTTCAGACTAGGATTATTTGATGGATTTGAATCTTGATATCCATTTAAGTGTATTAATAAATTCAATTTTTGACTCATTGCTTTTCTCCAAAAATCAGGTTTTTATAACTTTAAGATTGCCATTTTCGTCAAACTTATACTTTTAAAATATCTTTTTCTCCAAAAGCCCATCGTCAAGACCAAAAAATCTTATTTTTTCGACGAACTACACTACTAGAACCACCCTTTGTCGCCAATTCTGCAATCTTATCCTTCATTAGATTGGTGTTGACCTGTGATACAATCCCTTGATTTGATTCAATATTATTCTTAGGTTTTAGGTCTTCTGGCTTGCCAGAACTAGTATAGCTGGGTTTTTTGCCTTTTACAAATAGATTTTGAGCTGGGTATCGGATGGCATCCATTAAATCGGCCACACCTTCCTTGTCGTGGTATGGTTTACCCTCTATAACCTCACCCTTGCCGTCCAATTGCCATTTATACTCTCCAAAGGCATCGATTACACATTTATTATTAGGAGTGTCAATAACAAAGAATCTGCGGATATTTGTAGAGTCTACAATTTTACCCTGGAGACCTGTTATACCATCTTCAACCACTTTGGTAAAACTTGGACATTTCATACCGGCCTTGCGTTTCAAGGTCTTTAAATAAGCAGGATAGTTTTGATCCACATACCATTTATCAACATTCCAAGTATCTTGTAATTCTTTCCCATATTTGACAATATCATCTAGCTCAAGATGTTGCATAATAAAAGTGTCTAAAAGCCAAGCCTCTCCACCTGGCATTAAAGCAATGATCACTAAAGCCGTGTAGTCGGTATAGCCCCAATCGCCGCCGCCGCAAATTGTCACCCCCAGCGATTTTAAATGATCTCTTAAATAACTAAAATTGTCAATCTCTACATCATCACCCATTAAACGCTTAACAGCTTCTTTTACACTTAGGACATTCTTGTCGTTATCAAAACGAGGATAAACCAACCCACTAGAAGATGGTTTATTACATAAAAGTTGAGCCTCGCCCATGTCCGGTGGGACTTGTTTAAAGTTGTTGTTCACCGCTATCAATGGTTTATATAGCCCTCCAATATCAACTTGAGGTCTGTCAACAAGATAATTCCTCATAACAGGAAGGAGTGGATGACTTACAATGCCTGCATATGCATCAAACTTTTCATAATTATGTTTTTTCTCATCTGGAAGTGTTTTCCACTCTTCAGGTGAGAGATTTTCTGCAGGAAGATTTCTAGAAATATATCTAATAACTTTAGGTTTATCTACCTGGGCCACATCATGTGATATTCTTTCTGTTACATCAAGAATATTCCAGCGAAGAACCTCTCCGCCAGATGCTAAGGTTTCTTTGAGAGTTTTCTCCATTAAACCGCCAGCAAATTTCCTAGTAGAAAGATATACAGTTAATGGAAAGTATTGTTTGTAGATAGAAGGAACCATTTTCGCTTCTTTAAGAGCGCGGGCATCTTGAACAATGTCACATTCATCTATAAAAAGCATGGGTAAATGCTCGCTGTTCATCCCCCTAATACTCATAACAAGAATTCTTAAATATATAGACTCTCCAGCATCTGTAATCCACTCGATCTTCTTCTTATTATCCGTTGCTCGTTTCCAACCATGAAATTCCAAATATGGGCGCAACATTCTAAAAAAATTATTTGCATATTGAACAGCTTTATCCGATTGATCTATCACGGCAGCAGCATGGGCAATACTAACACGAAAATGAATAAAACATAGAACCTCTATTGCAGCAGCAGAGAGTGTTTTAAAACTATCTCTACTAGAAAGCATGGCAACTTGTGGAATATCCTGACTTTTGCCAGTTTTCATCAATTCATAGATGCGCCACATGGCATCTGCAGGACCGTGTGTAGATGTGGGATATACAACACCAGAAGGGAAGTCAATATCAAAGAATAGAAACATCCAAGCTCTTAATTCCTCTACAGAATTTAAAGACTTGAATATGAGATTTCTCTTAAATTCCTCAATCTGTTGAGGAGAATATTGTTTTAACTGCTCAATAAGCATTTAATCTTATTCCAAATTTTAAATGGTAAGGATTGTCTACTCTCTAAGGAGGCTATACGAACCATTGTTTTTTTATCTTCCTCAACAATACCATTGAGAATTTCCATAGATTTTTTATAAATATCACGCTCAAAATCTAAACGATCTTTAAGGAGATTAATCTGTCCCTGAAAACCCAAAACCTTGCTTTCCACTTGTTGTATTCTTAATGCAATATCTGATTCGCGCATGACAACACCATTTAGTTTTGGTGACATATCACGAAAAGCTTTTATCAAAACACCATATTGTTGTCGTAAATCTATTTCTTCAGCTTCTTTTGTAAAATTTTCTTCAAGTTTTCTATATGCCTCTTCCATAGAAACATTTTTAATTCTTGCATAATTCTGGGCTAATTCTTCACTAACAACAATTTTATTTCCTGTAGACATTAGAACCTCTCGTTTGCTTCGTTAGACAGTGCCTGAGCGTTATCTAAAGTCTTCTGAAAATTAACTGAATCTCTAGAATCTTGGTTTTCTAATTGATGATCCCTCGGAAAAGCCACAATTCCACCGAGCGTTCCCATTACGCTACTTATAGAAACTGCATTTTTTAAGGACTGTTCTACGGCCAATGCTGCATCAAACACTCCCATTTTTTTAAAATCACCAAATTCTGCATTTTCAATATCGTAAATTTTATTAGTGTCCTTAATCATTTTTGTAAGAATTTCCTGTATTTCATCTGTATTATAGCCTGCATTTTCCAACAGGCGATAAAAAGGAGAAAATAGAGATGGTATGATCACCTCTTGAACCACTGGACTTGCATTGTCTTGTAAACTTAGGGCTAGATTAATAAGGATTCTTCCTCCACCAGGCAGACATCCGTGATTAATAGCAGCTCTTACTGCACAAACAGCATCCTCTGCTCGATCAGCTTTTTCTTTTAATTCACCATTTGAAGATCCAAAAATTTGTAAACGAGCGATTCCACTCGTTAACTTTCCAAGTCTTTCTTCTAAAATATTCTTTTCAATTTTAGACTCTGACTGCACTATAGTTGTTCTAATTTCCCCAGCTCTTACCTCGATATTCACACCATCTGGTTCACCAACAATGGTAGTTCTAAAGCGATAGATCTCAATCTTATCCATACCCTTTCCAAAATCATCAGGCTGAGCTTCAGATAATGGATGGTTCATGTCAAAAATCTTTGCTCCAGTAAAGGCAGATAAATCCATCAAGAAATGAAGCTGTCCATTTACCATTGGAAACATTGGGGTTGACAATGGAACAACATTAATCGTATTTGGATTGCTAAAATTAAATGCAAAATTTGCAAGAACTTGATCTCCAAATTTATGAGCAATGATTACTACATTCTTAAATTCCGACTTTCCACTAACATATTCTTGTCCAATATTGTTCAATATATCTTGAACTTGTACGATATCTGTAACATTTCCATCAAATAAAATAAAAAGAGGTTTCTCCAGAACACATCTTTGATGTCCTTGATCATTAATAAAAGCTGCATGAAACTTACCAATAGACTCTTCATATCCCTTTTCGATAGGGAATCCTTCAATCAATTCCACTTCATATTTAGAAGGACCCGACAATTCTTGAATTGTAACATGTGAGGCACTGCCATAGCCAACTTTTTCAAAAGCTTTAATTACTGCAGCAGCCATTTCTTTATCTCCATTTGCTGAAATGGTGGCAACTTTCTCCAGAAGCTCTTTATTTTTTGGAGTGATTTTGATAGCCGCTTTTTTAATTTGAGGAATCAGCTCATCTTCAACAATTTTACTGATTTGACGGGTGACTTTTTGTGGACTATATTTACGATTTACAGAACAAAATCTAAAAAGATTTTTAATAAATGCAGCAGCAATAATGGTGGCTGTAGTAGTCCCGTCACCCGCCTCATTAACGGTGCGAACTGCAGCATCTCTAGTTTGCTCAATAATCAAATGCTCGTAGGCATCTGCAGAACCTAAAGCTCTAAAAATAGTAACTCCATCTTTTGTGTTTTTATTGGGTATCCCTGGAAGCTCAGATTCAATTAAAGTTGGTCTACCTCCTGGCCCCAAGCTTGATCCGACTATTCTGTCGATTTTATCAATAGTTTTCACCACCATTGATTCTAGCTGTTCCAAATCACTATTAAACATTTTGGCAGGTGTTTTAACTTTTTTCATTAATGCCACATCTCCATTGATAATTATTGTTGCAAATAACCATATACAATGATATTATACCACAAAAAGGAGGGAAAATGTCAGATAAAGATATTAAAATGGCTTTAGATGAGATTTATGAAGAAGAAATGGTTGATGTATTATCAGATCAAGAAATGGACAATCAATGTAGATATTACAATATTTTTTTTAAAGAAAGTTTAATCTCTACCTCTACTTTTACCCAAAATTAATCTGTCCCATTCAAAGCTAAATGGATCATCAATGTGTAGTTGATATCTATGGTCAAGATTTGAAGCATTTACATATGTTATAGGTCCTGCAGAAATATCTACAAACACCCCCCTATCTTCGTGTATGTGCCCACAAACGTGTAAAATTGGCCTAATCTCTTCTATTTTTTTACGAAGTAGCCCACATCCAACCCTCTCGCCATACACCGTTAAATCTAAGATTCCAGCAGCAGGACCATGTGTGATTAAAATGTCTGTTTTCTTTGGAATTAAGTTCCAGTCATATCCAATAAATGGATGTTTTTTGGTGGCTAAACCTTCAGATCTTGATCTATTAAAAGCCCAATTAAAGAATTCCGGTGTAGAAGCACTTCCCCAAATATTTAATCCATCAATTTTAACACCTGAATTATTTAAACAAACAACTCCATAATTTTTACAAAGTTCTTCACAATATTTTGGAAGTTTCTCAAAATCCCAATCATGGTTTCCAGGGACTAAAATTTTATGTATGAAGTTTAAATCTCCATACCAACGTAAAAAAGTTTCAATATCTTCCATTTTTCCACGAGGAGTGCAGTCACCAGAATGGATTATTAAATCCCCAGATTTTATATTCAATCTAGTGTGTTGACCGTGGGTGTCAGAAATGACCGTAATATTTTTCATTTTAAAAATTCCAAACATTTCTCAAGGCATTTATCTGGATTATCATTCCAGTCTTTTTCATTAATATGTAGCAATTCTATACCCTTAGCTTTAAAATATTCATCTTTAATCTTGTGATATAAAATCGGATCGCTCGTCCAAGATCGTTTAAACCCTTTATTATGCCAATATTCACCATCAAATTCTATTCCTTTTCTAAGCTCAGGAGAATAAATATCTATGTCAAAACCTCTCAATAAGGGAAAATTTGGAATCTTAACCTTTCTATCTCTTAATTTGATAACTGTAATATGTTTCATTTTAATGAAATTAAACAATTCAATTTCTGGACGAGAAGATATGCTCGATCTCACCATATGAGAACAAACTTCATCTAACATACCAAGTCTTTGGGCCGCTCTATATGCTGAACTACCAAGATAAAAAGAAGCCCTAGTATTATACTTTAAAGCTTCTTGAATAATGGTTTCTTTTGTCCATTTCTTTTCCCACAAAACATCCATGTGGGAACACACCAATGCTAAGATGTTTAATCGCCTTGCTGTTTGATAAGCAGCACTGCATCCTTCTTCGAAGGCATTCCGATTATTATACTTTAAAGCTTCTGTGTATACCATTTCCTTAGTCCATCTAATTTGCCTATAATACATATGAGAACAAACATCAGGAAGAATTTTTAATTTACTAGCAGCATGATAGGCAGGGCTGGATTTTTTAAATTCAAACCTGCTTTTATATTTAAGAGCCTCTATTTTAATAGATATCTCTGTCCATTTTTTCTTCAAATCAATCCCTATCTTCAATTCCAATTCTTTTTACATCTTGAAATGCGTTTTTAAATCTTTCCTTATGTTTTACAAGTTGTTTCACCACGACCATCATGGAAATGTCATCCAATATAGATCTAACAACTACTTCTTGTAAGTGGGCTATGGAAAAACCATTATTAGCAGCAAGTTCTGCCGATGCTTTTTCTTCTTCTGTTAAATTTCTTTGAGCAATAAAAGCAAGAAGATCTAGACATTCCTGTTTATTGGGTGTTTTAAGCTCGATAACTTTATCAAAACGACCAGGGCGATCAATTAAAGCACCCACACTTTGTTCAGGATTATTTGTTGTCGCAATTATAAAGGTTGAAACTCCTTTAAATGGATTGCCAATACCATCTAATAAATTTAATAGCGATGACTCAACACCTCTAGAGCCATAATTCTCTTCTACAACGCCACCACTAATATCTTCTATCACAAATATAAATCTTTCAACAGAATTATGAAATTCACTACTTTGTAAGAAAAATTTATTAACATGTGAGGGTTTAATAGACGATGTATCCCAAATTACAATGCTAGTTTTCTTATCCGTTAAGAACTCTTGACAGATGTCATTGATTGCTGCTGATTTCCCAACACCTGGAGGAGAACACAGCAAAATAGCTCTTTTTGGCTCTCGATTCAATTGTTTGTAGATATCAATTTTTGAGAAAAATTTATTTGCCTCAGATCTAATCTGAGAAGTGTTATCAATAGATTTTAAAAGATGATAGGTTTTCATTTTAAATTTTTTCAGTTTCACACCAACAGAGGTAGTTTCTAAGGTAAATACTCCAGGCTTAATAATGGTTGCTGGTGCGTCATCGGCAGGCTCAACATGTTCAAATTGGTAGATCTTATCTCCGTTATGAATCGTTAAATCAGATTCTGGAATACTACTTCCTTCTTTAAGTTCATTTATATCGGTAACAGATTTAACTTTAAAAAAACCTTCCTTTTCATTCATTATTTAAAACTCCTCATCGAAAAAATCTTCATTGTATTGATCATCTTCCTTAAAATTAACATCTCTATATTCATTTGAATTAAATTCATTATCTAATCGATATCTTTCTTTATCAATGCCAACATCTAGACCTGAATCAAAGTCATCATCCACAAAAACATAATCGTTTGAAAAATATTCACTTTTCTTATTTAATCTACCATCCATATATCCATAGATAGTATCGTGGAGTTTTTCCCAGGTGTGTCCTGTATTTCCAGACCAAACTTTTTTAATAGAACTTCTTAACTTTGACATCATTCCCACAATTTCTTTTTATCTTCTTGTAATTTCTCTTCTACTTTTCCTTCAAAATCCTCTACCAAATCTTTGATGTGGTAGGATTTCTCAATTTCTTCCTGTTTTTTTCCAGTAATTTTTTCTTGAATTTCTTTAAATTTAGCCTCCAAATAAGAAACGTCAAGCCTGGCAAGTTCTAAAAGATAGAATATACGATTTGCTTCCATTTCTAAATCCGTAGGGAGTCTACCCTGTTTATTCTTCTGATATTCTGCACTAGTGGGTGCTTTATTGGTCCAATTATGTAAGGTACTTGGACTTTTGGACATCACTCCTTCCTTAGAAACAGCATCCTGATTAGTATATATGCACTTCCTTGGTCCGGTCATGTATTATTATACCATAAATCATATCTTTATATCTTTATATCTTTAACTTCATCCAAAAACCTTAAATTGCTTTTATTAGGATATCGATTCTTTAGCCATCCTATTAAAGTATTTTTTTTAATACCTGTTTTTTTAGCAGCACATACAATACTTTTATAAATCTCTCTTGTTTTAATATCTACAACCGGCCTCCCTGCATGAGGACCTGTTTTCTTGCACACCAACGGCTTATCAACCCATCTCAAATTGGTTAAATTTGGATATTTACCAGATAACCAACCTCCAAGGGTAGATCTCTTGATGCCCATATCTTTAGAACACAAAGTTGCATTGTCCCAAACATATCCTGTTAAAATATCCGCAACCCTTCTTGATCTTGGATTTAAATTATTTTTAGATCTTCTTGTTTGTCCATTAGACATTTTTATCCTAGACTCTAAGGAAGGTTTTCCTTTAGCACCCCCTCCTTCCATGAGATTATATCCATTAGGAGACATACTGTTTAGTGTGAATACCCAAAACCATTCCTTATAGTTAAGCTCCGATTGAGAATTAGCCCTATCTATTTCCGATATATCAAAGCTTTCAATCCCATATTTTTCAATCGCCCTGTATAATGGGTGACTGGTTCCAATTTTAGCATCATAAATGTGTTGTTTCCATCTAATCTTAATATCTTGACGAGTCTGTCCCACATACAACTTATTAGTGATTTTATTAACTATTTTATAAACAATCATAGTATTATCGACCACCTCTTCTTTCCGCAGTCCCATATTCTAGAATAGCCAATGCTAAGTGTCATCTCTAGTTCAGCTTTCCCAAAATCTCCTTTTTTAAGGACATGTTTTTTCTGATTAGATTGTTTAGATTGCCTAGTTCCTTCTGGTGTTACATAGGAATAATCTGGACCCAACTCTTCCATCAAAGCAAAGCCCGTTGCCTCATAAACATCACCCTCAGAATATCTATTATCTGACCATGAAATAAGTTCTAAGAAACCATTCTCCTTACTCCAAACGCATAAATGTTTTAACAACTTGTCTGCCCCATCTACAACCTGAACACCGTCTTTAAAAACTAATCGATTAAGAACAAAAATATTGTCAAAACCTTGCCTGTGATGTTTATTTCCAGTAACCAACCCAACCAAAGACTCGTTATGGAATAATCCGAAGGCCACCTTAAAGACTGTACTTCCTTGTATGTGATTATCATCTAAAAATTTTTTAGCAATTTCTTTGTCAACTTCTTTGATGGAGCATTTCCTGGCAAAAACCTTTGATTCCATTGCTCCAAAAACAGATTTAAGAAAATTTTTAACTTGTGCTTGACGATTAACCCACTCATCTTCAAAAATTGTAATAAGACGAATTCCCTGTTCATTTGCCTGTTTCATTTTCTCGTAGTGATATTTTTCATGTTTTCCCTGCGCCTCTGTGTGCCAATACAACCCGCAATATTCAATGCCTAGACTGAGTGATGGGATGTATATGTCGATTTCTTTGCCTTTAAGAATAGAACGATTGCTCTGTTCAACAATTTCTTTAGGTAGGTGTTTTTGAGTAAAATCAAAAACTTCTAATTCTTGTAAGGAAACTGACTGGAATAAAACACCTCCCCATCCATTCTTATGGAAAGTACCTCTCACACTATTGGCGTTTAAACCATGTTGATTGCACCAATAATCCACTGTCTTATCTCCATTCTTTACCAAGTTATATATTTCTTTCACTAGAGTTAAATATTGATTGTGTGGCATATTCATCCTAGTCTCTCTCATGTCAGTCATGGCACTGGGGTTTTTTTCTATTTTCTTTTTATAAGCATTGGCCTGGGCCTCTTGAGAAGTTAAAAAAAGATCATTGTCTTTAATAATCTCTTTAATTTTATTAATATCAACTTTTGTAATTTCAGCAATTTCACTGTTGGTAATTTTTATTTTTTTTAATTCAATCACCCTTTCAATTTCTTCTTTTGTATATCTAATTTTACTGTTGATTAGGGCCTTTTTACCACATTCTGGAGAGCAATTAGTATACTTATTCTTTTTAATACCGTCATAATGTTTGGGTGTGAAAACCACACCACAAACTTTACATGGCCTACTCCTATCCACCTTTAACGATGTGTCTATATTTAAAGTTTTTAAAAATAGCCTAATTGCTGTACTAGAATAGCCTAATTGTCTACTTATTTCTATATTATTCTTTCCAATTGTTTTAAGTTTAACAATTAAATCTTTTTCATCTAGAGACATTCTTTTATTAAATTTACTTTCTTTCTCTTGCATCGTACCATCCTAATTTCAGAACAAATAAAAAACATGATATAAAATATTATACCATGTTTTTTATTTTTTGAAATGTTTTATTTTACCACAAATGATAAAAAAGGAGTTAGAAATCTAACCCCCTAATTTAATTAGGATAATTGACCTTCGATGTTTTCACCAAGTACGGATTTTCTTGGTTGATATGCAGCTAAGCAAAGGAAACGAAAGTGCGCTTCAGGCGAACTTAGTTCATGCATGGCCAATTTTAGTCTGCTATAAGGAGACAATTGATGCAAAGCCATTGTGTTAGCTTGGAGTAGGAATCCGGTAACTGAACCAGGTCTACGATTGCCAAGATCTACAAAACTAGTTGCACCAGCACCAGCAGCTTTTACACGACCAATGAATTTAGCAGAAGCAGCAGTCCCACCATCTTCAGAGCGATATACATTGAAGTATTTAGCTCCAGAAACAGCAGCAAGTGTAAGTGTTACAGCCTCACCAGCAGCAACAACTTGTGCTCCGCCATCATCAACTTTCTCAACAGACTCACCACGCTCATTAACTGCAGTTGCTTTGTACACATATGTACCAGCGCCCAAGTTAGAAGCAGGGTTAGCAGCAGCAGCACTAGTTAAAGTGGCAGGAGCTGCAGGAGATCCAGCTCGTGAACGAGCAGGACGAGTTTTGCCAGAAAGGAATCGTGAAGGCTCAAGAGAAACAAGAGCAGATGAAGTCCACTGTTTTCGTAACTCAGCACCAGTTGCTTCTTGAGCAGATCCAGAAAGCATGATTCTTTCTTTAGCAAACGCAATTTTGTTATATGCACTCAATGAGATAGGATCGAGGATAAACTTATCAGCAGACCCGTGTTGCATTGCAGATTTAACTGCCATGTCTTCGAGTGCACTTTGTGTAAGAGTTCCATTGATGGAAACAACTACAGTCTGATCTGAACCATACTCAGCAAACATCAAATCCTGTGTATTTGACAAACTGTCAGACATACGAATTTGTGCATCAACCCCAATCATATTGGGCATTTCTGCGATTGCATTTGGGTTACCATCAAACAAACCAGCATTGCTAAAATCTGCTTGCCCACGGAAAGCATCGAATTCGATGTCCGCAGAAAGCTTCATAGCAGCATCTGAACCAGATCGGTCTTCAGCTTTTTTACCGTCGAAAGAACCAATAAGATTAGCTGCAACAGATACACGTCGTGTAGTGCTGTAGTAACTCATTGGAACGATAGCACGAACATAGTTCGATGTATCTTCTTCGCCGATTCCACCTTCAAATTGGGCAGATCCGCCAAAAATACCGTAATCAAGTTGACGGTTAAATTGGATCAGAGTGCTTTTGGCATCTTTAATGCTAAGCATCTTCTGAAGTTTAATGTGGCTGTCGTCAAAAGTGACGTTTTCCATTACAGGAGAAAGATCTTCCACCTGCAACGCAGCACCCTGTGCAAGCTGACCTGGAGCGGCATTGTAACTACCTGCTTCAAGAGCTTTCAATAGATCGTTTAATTGTTCGACCATATTAGTTTCCTCCTGTTAATAGATGTCTAATAGACTCAATGTTTTTACTACCGGACTGGTAGAATTCGTTAATTTTTTCGCGTTCAACTTTTTCAAGCTTTCCGCCTCTAATCTTTGCACTAAGACGCTTAGAAATTTCGGTTTTATCCAGTTTGGATACATCCTCAGTTTTCTCATCCTTCTTAGCAGCTTCTTCTTCTGATTTAGCGACATACTCAATTCGTGTAATGGCTTTCTGCTTTGGAGCAGAGGAGTTTTTAACGAATTTAGCAAGTGCAGCAGTTAAATCTTTTAAGCTTTTTTCAAGCTTTTCCTTGTCTGATTTCAGTGTCTCAACTTCTGACTTTAAAAGCTTTGTTTCGTCTTTTTGCTCAGGTTTTTCTTCAACCTTAACTTCAGATTTAACAACAGCTGTTTCTTCAACCTTAACTACAGGCTTTTCTTCATCTTCTTTAGAAAGAACTTTCTTTAGAGATTCAAGATGAGCCTCAGCTTCAGATTTAGTCATAGAAGAATACATTTCGTTCATTTCCTTAATGTCTTCTTCATCATAGTTAAAACCTTGCTCGGTAGGAGCAACTTCAACTATTTGTTTTTCTTCAACTTTTGGTTGAACAGCAGTTTCAGATTTTTTAAGATCTACAACTTGTGTTTTTTCAGCTTTAGCCAAATGTTGAGTAAATTGAGATTCAACCTCACTGATCAGAGCGGCCATGTCTTTTTCAGAATACTTAATTTTCTTCATAATATTGCCTCTCCTTCCAGCGTTAATTAAACACCCTTAGTGGGCCATTGAACATCAAAAACCAACTCATCACCAGCAGCAGCTTCGGCAGTAGCCAATACTGTGGCATGGGTTTTAACAACCATTTTTTCGATTCCGCATTTGATAACTTCAAGCTGAATTTTAGAAACTTTTAAAGTATCCATTGCGTCATTTCGTGATGCAAATTCAATGCGATGAGGAGCAAATGCAACAAGATCGTTGCCAAAGACGTCCTTCGAAATTTGATCTGCAGCAACAATTTTCAAAGAAGCTTCGCTTGTGTTCAAGGTTAATTTTGGCCAGCCTGCACCATCTCGTGATTCAGAGACAGTAAAGCCTCGGAATTGAAGACGTTCTTTCAGACCACGAGCCAACGCATCAGCTTTTGCAAGTGATTTCATAGTTTTTCCTCCAATATTGGTTTTGGTTAAATTACTTCGTGTAGTACAAGAGTACATATGAAAAGATTACCATTTTTATATTAATTATTAATAAAATCAATAAGTTGTATTAAAATATCTTGCAAAGGTAAAATATTCAAAATGAGTGTTTTTAAGTATTTGGAAGTGTTTTTTGTGGTATTATATTATAAAGGACAATCTTTAATATATGAAAAAATGTTCAAAGTGCCAGGAGTTTAAAACTTTAGACGAATTCTATAGAAATAAGGCAAGATATGATGGATATTGTAATTTTTGTAAAAACTGTGACAAAAATAAGCCGATAAATAAAGAAACTAAAAAAGCTTATAGGGCTATATATAAAGTCAAAAATGCTGAGAAAATGAAATCTTATTATAAAGAATATTATTTAGGTCATAAAGACGCTTATTATGAAAGATGTAAAAAATGGGGCCAAGAAAATCCAGAACAACAAAGATCTCTTTGGAGAAAATATTACCAAACAGAGCGTGGTAAAAAAAGACATGCCTTTCAAGAAGCTAAAAGAAGGGCTCAGAAATTAAACGCAACCCCAAAATGGGTAAATATGGAAGAAATAAGAAAAATATATCTAAATTGTCCTCCAGGATATCATGTAGACCACATTATGCCATTAAATCATCCATTGCTTTGTGGACTTCATGTTCCTTGGAATCTACAATATCTTCCCGCTGAAGAAAATATTCGTAAAAACAATAAAGTCGAGGGATTAGATGGAAAAATCTAAAAGAGGTACTTTCATACATGGAATCGCATGTAGCTCCCACTTAGATTCAAGTGGTGAAAGAATTGACATTGAAGGTGTTGATATTTCTAGTTTAACCAAGGACGGAGCATTCAACTACGAGCATGACAGTAAAAGTCCATCTTCTATTGTTGGTAAAATTTTAGAGGCAAAAAAAATTATAAAAAGATCAGATTGTGAAAACGATCATCATAAATATTTCTGGGATAAGATTAAAATGCCGTTCATATATTGCGCAGGTGAGCTTTTGGACGGTGTTGGTCATAAAGAGGCTAGTGAGGTTGCTGCTATGGTGCGCTATGATCAACAAGAACCTATAAACAAAGATACCAAAAAACTTATAAATTTTTCAATCGAAGGAAATAGGGTTGAAAAACAAGGAGCTGTTATAACAAAATGTATAGCACGACGTGTCAGTATAACAGGAACTCCATGTAACAAGGTTTGTGAGGCAGAAGAACTCAAAATAGACCCGAAAGAAGAAAAACATTCAGATTCTGGTGATTTTAAATTCATCCAAGATATTATGTCAAAAGCTGATGAGCCATCTTGTCAAATCATGAAAGGCGAAATTCCCTTTCTATATAAAGCAGAAATTACAGATAAAGCTCCAGCAGCTCCAATAGCAGCTCCTACCGTTCCTAAAAAACCAAAAAAACCCATTACAACTATTGCCAGACCTAATACAGGATATGGTGCGATTCGTGACAAAACTAAAAAACCAAAAACTGGTTTTGGAAATGTAGTTCTTAAAGGAAAGAAAACTCCAGTCATAATGACTGCAGAACAGGCCGTTGATGAACATGATAAACTTGTAGGTGTTCTTGAGTCTCTTTCACATAAAGATGATAAAAAAGAAGCTAAAAAACAACGTAAAGAATTAAAAGAATATAAAGAGAAACTCAATAAAGGTGCTAAAAAGATTCACCCTAAAGATCCTGTTCTAGGACCAAAGCCTGCTATCAAACCTGCAAGTAAAGAATATATAAAACAAAAACAAACTCTAAAAAAAACAGAAGAAATAAAAACTCTTAAACCATGCACTTCTTGTAATGAACCATTAACCACTGCCAATACTAGATATGAGGGAATTCAAAGAACCCATAGTCAAGACTATGATTTAAGCTTACACACTTGTCATAAATGTAAATCCACCATTGCAGTTAAAATTCCTAAACAAAAACAACCTCTTGGAAAATCTGAAAAAATAGATTTAAAAAAACCATACGTGTCAGATGCACAACGTCGATGGGCACACACTCCCAAGGGAAAAGAGGCTCTTGGAGGAGCCAAAGCAGTGGCACATTGGGATAAAGAATCTAAAGGAAAAAACCTTCCTGAAAGAAAAAAGAAAAAAAATAGTAAATATGATTCTAATTTTCGCAAGGCATTAACTACTAGTTGTGGAGTAGGAGCATCTCCTGCTGCTAAAACACAAGGTGAAGCTGTTGCAAAATCTTCTCAACCAGTGGGAAAAACAAAGTCTGGCAAAGACATACATCCTGATTTTAAATCTTTTAGACATGGCGATTGGAGTCGTGAAGATCATTTAGATGCTCACAAAATGTTACATGAAACGGGCCATAAAATAAAGACAGAAGGACATGACAACGATGACAACATGACTATTAATCACGGGAGTAATTTAATATCATCTGCCAATAAACATTATGAAGCAGCAAAAACCAAAATAACAAAATCTGAAATCAGAAAAGCCATGAAAGTGATTGGGGATCAAGCATTTAATAGTTTTGAAAAAAAGGAAGAGCTTCTTACATTTTTGTCACAAAAACTACCAAATCTGTCTAAAAAAGAAATTGTTGCTTTAGCGAAGGCCGTTGCTTATGTTCACGAAAAGAAAAAAGAAATAGTTCTTAAATCGTTAATGGATAGAGATGATGAGAAATAAAACGAGGCGTGTGGTTATTGCATTGGCCGTTGATGAGTATGACAACGTACTCATGGGAAAGCGATGCGACAATAAAAAATATGCACAGCCTGCCGGAAAACTCTATATGAAAGAAGATCCTTACCAAGGAATGAAAAGAGAGTTTTTAGAAGAAACCGGAGTCGATATTGAAGAAATCAAGCTAATTGGATCAGAATGGGATAAAGATAGGAACCTTATTCTTTATCTATTTAAAGTTGTTCCAGTTTCTCAAGAATTTGATGTTTCTAAGGACCCCGATGGTGAGTTTGAATCATTACACTATATCGATCCCAATAATATAGTGGAAGAACTTCACGTCCCAATAGAGCAAAATATTGCATTGCGATATTGGATGCAAAACTAGCCTCTAAAGTAATATCCAGCTAAAAACTCATAACAAAGTTTTGTATTTTTGTACAAAATTTCATATTTAATACCTGGAAACCACTCTTTACAAAGCTTGGCTCCTTGTTTGTCTGTAAAAATTTCAGCATTAAGGGAATATCTCACTAGTTGGCCATATGAACGGAAGCATTTATGAAAATTGTCAAAATTCTTAGGGTTGTGGTAGATTGGATATCTACCAGTCTTCCAGTTAATAAAATGGGCAAGTTCATGGCAAAATATCGAAAAAATCTCCCTTCGAGTACCTTTGTATCCAATCTTGATGTATTTCCCAATAAATACCCCTCCAGGTCGGTGCTCAAACTTAACCTTGCATCCATAGAAAGAAGCTATTTGTCTGAGCAGTCGTTTTTCAGGTAAAGTCAAAACATACACATTAAAACTCCTATTTAAAACAGTTGCATTATGATACTGGATGCAAAATTAGTCTAGAAGAAGTTATTGCCCTCCGTTTTACCTATCCTCTCCACCTTTCTTAGTATCATTATAAATATTTAAACACCCCTTAATAAATTTTCCATATTTTTTTATTTCATCTTCTGTATAATCGTTATCTTTTCCAATTTTTTCATAATTTTCCACCCAATAATCTATGGAATATTTATGACAACCAATGGTAATTTCATTAGTTCCAAAAAAATATGCAGTGTGTTTGTTGTAAATAAAAGTTAAAATAGCATTATTTTCTAAAATAGTATTTTTAAGATCGGCACCACGCAGATCGGCACCACGCAGATCGGCACCACGCAGATCGGCACCACGCAGATTGGCACCACGCAGATTGGCACCATACAGATTGGCTTTCTTACCAGCACCATCTCCATTTATCCACATTTTATGCAATCTTAAATGTTCTTGTAATTCTTTTAATTCCATAAAAACTCCTTTTATTTACTCAAAACAAACCCAGCAGCTTCAGCATCTTTTTTGCTCAAAGATCCTTTATCTTCTCCAACTTTCTTAGTGCGGGAATAAGAAATTGGATCAAAGCTTACATAAGTTCCTGTAGGAATCTCAATTCGATAGACCAGACCAGTAGTGGAATCTTGAAACATTGAATCAACTCCAATCTCTGTCATTAACTCTTGAAGAGTTGGCTTCAGTGCTTTCATCTCTTCCTTAAGAACTTCATAACGCTTAGAAAGTTCCAAAAATTTGTTTTGTGCATCTGTGTTCATGTTTTTCTCCTTGTTAAAATTAGTATAACATCTATTTTTTAAAAGTACAGATAAAAGTACCTAAAATCCCGAAACTAGCAACAAAATGTTTATTTCTATCCATCTCGGAAAGAGCCAATTTAATCTCTTTATTTTCAATTGCAAAATCCCAATACATTTTATGCCAAATTTCTTTTAAAGATCCTTCCCAGAAACCACACTTACCAGCATAGAGTTGCCACACATCTCTTTTAGAATCATACTGAAGTTTAAAACCACTATAGTTATTTTTATCCGAATCAATTAATTGTCTCATTTTGCATCTCCTTTATTTTACGCTCTAAGGCCCTGATTTCATTACGAATGAGAAACCATTCTTTTAAAAGAGGGTTTTGCATTCCTTGTTCTTGTTTCCTTAATAAAAACAATACCTTATTGAGTTTTTCAAGTTTTTTAAGTTTAAAATATATTACTTTCCCATTCATATTCACACCATATCATAAACCATAAAAGATGTCAAGATAACAATCTTTAAGATATCAAACTATTACATTAGGAGATCCTATGCTTTCACAAGATACAGCCTTTAGGCTAGACCATGCAGTAACCGATGATAAGGTTGGTGATGAAATCGCTGCTAGACTTATTGACACCACCCCAGCCAATGCTGCCGCAGCTCAGGCTATTTTAGACATTTTGGATTTGAGTGATAAAATGGAAGCTCAAATTGCAGAGCGTCTTTTTGTTGGTCTTGCTGGTGATGCCAATGGTAGGGCTGGAAGAGAACTTGCTCAAAAAATCAACGGTATGGTTTCTGTTTTACAAGCAAAGGCAAATGGTAATGAAATACCAGCCGTGGCTGCAACAGCAAGTCTAAACTTGACCACTGACATTATATTAACAAGTGTTGCTGTAGGAGCTGCAAGAAATACAAACACCTTCACATTACAAGTGGTTGCACCTGCTGCAAATCCAACAGATACTGTTTTGGCAGTGTTCACAGGAACTGCTGCCGCTATTGTTTGCACTATTACACCAAACGATGGCACGAACAATGCATTAACTCCTGTAAATCTTACAACTGCTGAGCTTAGAGAATTAATCAATACCGGAGTTGTTATAGGTAAAAACGTAACAGTAACTGATGCAAGTTCATTGCGTAACGATCAAACTGCAACTGGTGGTGATGCCACTGTATTGGCCGATGCTGGTGAAGGTGATGGTGTTGTTGCTACGTTTTCTGGTGGTGTTACAACAGCAGACACTGACATTGCACCTGCAAAAATTGCAATGGGATCTGAACACATGAGTTCTGACACACTTGAATGTCTTGCCCATGCTCTTGGAAGTCGCCCTGCTGCTGAAGAAATGCGTAATGCATATAATTTAATGGTGGATGCTGTACAAGCTATTGCGTAATATATTATTATGGGCATTAAAGCTGAAGAAATGAAGGCCCTAATGGAAAAAATACGTCAGGGCCTAAAAAATAAATTCACTGGCTCATCTTTTGATGATTTTTTAATCGAAGAAGGGCTTGACCAAATAGTGAATGAAAAAGCTGTTAAAAAAACTCAGCAAGTGGTCAGAAAAAGAATTAGAATAAAAAAACAGGTCGTTAAATAACGGCCTTTTTACCCTTACCAATCATCTTGAGCTTTAATCAACTTTGGGAGGTCATATCTCTCCGTTAAATAATCAACAACAGCTTTATGAACACTCAAGATTGTATCTTCCGGTTCTATATTAAATACATGAAAATTAATATTCTTTGAGGCAATGTGGTTGTTAAAGGTTCTCATTCCTGAAACAATTTCATTCTCCTTTGCTACATCAACAGGACCTACATCTGCTGACACCTCTTGTCCTATTAACATCTTAGATCTATTTACTACACGCTCATTAGCCTCTACAACATCATCCATTACAAACAAAAGACCCACCACTCCATACAAATGATCTATTTTTTCAAATTCATGCATGGGCAATTTAAAGGAATCTACAACCTCTTTAGATGATTTACCAAATACTAAATCTGTAGTCATTGGCCTGGCTATTGAACCGTCTATAATCACCATAGCCTTGGGATCTTTAGGTAGGAAAGAATCGATATATTTAAACCCAATGGCTATTTCCTGCGGAGATTGTCCAGGCTTAAGCGTGGATACGATAAAACCCAATGCTTTTAAGTGTTTAGACAACATATTGATTTGACTGGTTTTCCCAGAACCCCTTGTTCCATCAATACTAATTACTCTGAGTGATTTTTTCATACCTTATTATACCATGAAAATTACAATCTTTGAATTATAATTCTTAAAGGAGAGCGTTTGTGAGACTTAATGTCAAAACACTTAAAAATGTGGCTAATATAAATAATTGGCAATATGCAAATCAAGCAACTGTCCAAGAAGGACAGATTAATGAAATTTATATACAACTGGTAGATTTAGATAAAATTCCTGGAAGTGACAGATCTTCTGTGCTTCCAGACAATCCATTGCGATATATTCCTCAAGGAACTGTTATTGCTGTGGAGGCAACATTCCCTTCCATTGATGATGCAGATGAGCTTGTAATAGCCGGTGCTCAGCCTTTTGTTGATGATAAAAGCATTTGGAAATTTACACTATCTGCCACCCAACTACCAAAAAGTGGTAATTTTACAATTAAACTCACAGAGGATGGTGTTAATAAATTCGTTTTAGTTAAAAGTGGAGTGTCCGCTGATTTTTTGAATGTTGGTGGGTGTTAGATGGCAGATTATAGTGAATCGAAAAGTTTTGGAACCAAAACCTATCCAGTTGAGGCTTTTTCAACTTCTGATTTGATGCAAAGGTGTGAGCCCATTCTCACTCCTGACCTACTTGTTTCAAGATACCTTAAAGCTCAAGAAAAAGACATCAAAAGCAAGTATTCAAATGATGAGTTAAAAGATCGGATTAATCTCGCCATGAATGAATTCGAACTGATGAGTGGAATGAGAGTGAATAAAGTTCAAGACAAACAAAGAATTCCCTTTGATCGTGATCTTTATCGAAGCTTTGTTTTTTTAAAAACCAACCACGGCCCTATTCTAAGTGTTGAGGAATTGCAAGTGCAATCTTCCAATGGTGAAAATATTTATACCCTACCATCAACGTGGCTAGAAGTTGGACAGGCACACAAAAGACAATTAAACGTCATTCCTTTGCTTAGTCTTTGGGGTGCGGCTGGATTGCAAGATAATCAGGCAAGTAACGCTGGACTTCTTTTTTTACAAATGCTTAGTCAATTCCAGTGGTTACCGGCTTTTTTCGCTATAAAATACACACATGGACTTAGTAATCAAGAAGGTGTGATCCCTATCCCTGTTAACGAATTGATCGGCATGATTGCTGCTATAGAGATTTTGAGTGATTTACAATCGGCCAATAAATACAATTCCACCAGTGTGTCTCAGGATGGACTTTCACAATCAGCTTCTTCCTCAGGTCCTCAAATATATGTAAAGCGTATTGAAGATCTTACAATAAAAAAAGACAAAGCAATGGCCAAGCTTAAAGCTATTTTCACAAATCGTTACTTTCTGTCAAATATATAATCATTGATTTTTTTATAAAAATATGGTATTATGAGATATGTATAAAAAACTACTAGAAAATCTCCAAAATACACACTCCCTCAAAAAGCAAACGTTAGATCTTCTTTACAAGAGTGAAGAGAATCCCATCAAATCTAGGAAACCACACCTAATATTTTCAGTAGAAAATCCACTATATCCAGAAAATAAACGATATAATATGTCACATGCAGACGTTATGGATTTATTACAACGCAAGGGGTATAAAGCTGAGACAATGCAGGGAATGTATGGAAAACCAGAAAAATCAATTCTTGTCCACAATCCATCAAAATTAGCAACCAGACATCTCCTTGACTTATCAAGAGATTTAGGTGAAGAATCTAGTATTTATAGTGATGGATATAATCATGAACTTCACTTCCATGGTGGTCCAAATGCTGGCAAACATGCCAAAGGCCAGGGCACAACTATACATAAGAGACCTCCTGTAGATCTTTATTCAACAATGGCAGATGGTACAAATTTTACACATTTAATCAATTTTGATGAACTACATGAGCCTGATAAATCTATGATTAAACAAAATGACAATTTGAAAAAATCTGAAAGAACAGGTCTTCTTCTTGCTAAAAACGAAAATAAACATCCGCTAGAAACTGCCGGACCCGATACAAAACTTATTCATTACTCTCCAACTCCAAATTTAGAAATAATAGATCCATTTTACCATGGTGTCCGTGGGATAGGTGCTGAATCTAAACAAGGGAAACCAGAACATCCTACAAGTTTCTTCTATCTTGAAGGGGCCAAACCTGAAAGTATTGTTACAACTGGAGCCCAGGCCAAATATGTTGCCAGACTTGGACATCATAAGCTATATGATGTGGGAACAGATCCAGAAAATATTAGATCTCACCTGAGAAATGTATCAGCAAATAGACAAATCAATCCTGGCTCCTATACTAGAGATGAACTTGATGCCGAAATTAAACACCGTGGCTATCATGGTATTTATAATTCATCTTTAGACGAAACCATGAGAAATGCTGTAGCTCTTTATCATCCAGTTAAGCCAGATAAAGAAATGAAAATCCACCAAAAAGATTTTGAGAAAGTCACTTCAGAAGATCATCATGGTAATGAATTAAATCTTAAAGCTGCAAAACAATTCGCGGAAGAAAACGGACATCACAACGGTTCATTCTTACATAATCTTGCGAGAAAGCTGGGTGATAATGGATAAAGAAGAAAAAGAATTTACAGCAGAGGGTTGGAAATCTAATAAGATTCTTTCAAAACTTATTGAAGATGCTTCAAGCCCTAAAGAAATTGCTGAATATATTCAATCACCCGCTTTCACTGAAAAAGATTACGTTGATGTAATGTCAGGCATGTACAAAGACCTCAGTCCTTATGATAGATGGGGACATGGTAGTCAAAAAGAAGTTCATAATGCTCTTAGTAAATCACCACATAATAAACTTAAAATTAATGATAAAGTTGTAGATTTTCTATATGATGTTCTTGATTATAAAAGAGATTGGAATAAGGCACATCCTAATAACACTGTAGATCTAAGAGATCACATTGATAATATAAATAATGCACTAAAAACAAATGAAATCACTTCTAAAAAAATTCATCAACTTGTATCCGATCCTAAATACATGCTAGAAGATCGTTGTTCAAGCAATGTTGAGCCTCCAAATGCAGTTCTTAAGAATGACAAGATTAAGCCCGAACACCTGTACAAATATTTAACCAGTCACCCTAGTCATATTAATGAATTAGTTAGTCATGATAAAGCCGATTCCCATCTTGAAGATCTTATTTTTGATAATCCAGAACATTTAAAAAATGTAACTAATTCAAACATTGATCACTATCTAAACAAACATATAGTTAGTAAAGAAGGTCAAGAACCAAGACTTGATATTTCTGGTAAAAGAGCAAAAACAATTGTAGAACATGCCCATGACAAACTTTATAACAGAGAATTGTTTATAACTCTTAATTCCATGGACCCAGAGGATAAAAAGTCATTTATCGATAGAAAGCTTGGCATTACTGGTGGAAAACCGGCTGGTCTTGCTAGTTGGAGAACTAATGATGAACAAGCAAATCGAGAATCTGAGGGCTGGGCCGATTGGATTAATGGTGATGAATATGATGCTAAATTTGCAACGAGAATTGCAAACTCTCCCCATTTAACAGATGGCCAAGCAGAACATATTAAACATCATGGTGATTTTGATACAAAATATAACCTTTATCACAATAAACATATCGATCCAAAACACGGCGTTGAAATGTTTAAAATGTGGCACGATAACGATGAGAATAAAGGATATAATGCAGAACAGCTTCAAGAAAAATATCAAAAAAATAAAGACGACATCTACTCTATAGGTGACATTGATCCAAATCTCATCGATGAGGACGACCTGATAGATCAAGTTGATGAAGTTACTAGAGAAGCCTATCCTTTTGAGAATTGGGTGGATAGGAATAAAGGCAAACTTATCCGTGATGTAGAACTTGATGATAAACATATAGACGATTTGAACGACGACCTTCTTTCTAATTATGATTGGACTGAAGAGAATCCAAATCACAATAAAGAACTTCATAAGTTACACTCATTAATATATGATAATACAGAGCATAATTATATTCATAAAGATAAAATATCTGAATTAACTGGTAAAGATGTTACGAATTTAGGAATTTCTCATCTAGTAGATGGGGATGGTGAAATTAATGGTTCTGATCTTGAAGAACATATGAATACTGAAAATCCTAAGGAAATCGATTATTCCTCCAGTGACGACTATACAATTTATGAACATCCAGATTATGAAGATCGCTACAATGAAATTGCTGATGATTATAAAAGAAAACAAATACAAAACGATCCTTATTCTCTTTATGACAATCATTATGAAGATTATACGGAAAGTACGGATTATCAAGAAGCTTATCAAGAAGCCATGGATGAGGCCAAGAAAGAAGCTGTTAAAGAACATTTTGATGAGCTTTACACTACATCACATCAAGATGACCGCTTTATACCTGAGCATTTACATCAGCACATTCCTAATTTTGAAGAATTAAAACGCAATCGTAAAAAAGCTATTGGTGAACCTACTGATTTCCTTAATAAACAAATCCCAAATCGTTTATACGAACATCCATACGGTGAAGAGCAACATTTACATGAATTCTTAAAAGATTATGCTGATGCCAATGGTGGTTCGATTGATATCGGTCGTATGCACAAGCTTATGCCAAATCAAGGCGAGGTTTGGAAAAAGATTTTTGGTGGCAAAGGAAAGATTTCTTCTAATGAAATCCAAGGTAAAATAGATCAATTACAAAAAACTCCTTATGCCATTTCTTATGGAAAATGGGATGGCAATAAAATGCAGAATGTGAACTATAGGGATCAGATTATCTTCAGACTTGATCACACTGATGAAAGCTTAAAGCCTCTTAAAGAAGATCCTGAGCTTTTTAGGACTTTTAATAAAGTACAAGAAGTTTCTAAACGCAGTGGACATCCAACTAAAGATAATAGTATTGCATGGGCTAGGGTGGATGCCACTGATCCAGATCATTGGATGATTGATGAGGTACAGTCAGACTTTGGGAAAACAGTTACTCAATATCTTAAAGAGAATAATGAACAAACTAAAGCCCAACATGTTCAAAAAATCTCTGATTATCATAAAAACTGGCGTGAGGCTCTCATCAATCATGTTTTAAAAGAAGCAAAGAAACATAATGTAAGTAAGGTTTCCACCCATTCACCTGAATCTAAAGCATCTCACACAGGTGCTGGAAAAGCTCATACCGTTTATCAGGATAGCTATAAAAAAGTTCCTCGTAAAATGGGCTTCAAGCCAGCCCCAGCACAAACCCTTCCACTTACTGAAGAAACTAGGGAAAAAGTTTTTAATAAACAAGACACAAATCCTAAAGAATTAATGAAAAATCATACCTATGCATGGAATCATCATAAGAGTTGGGCAAATGCTTATTTAGAAACTGCACAAAAACTTAGAGATCCTGCTACTGGAGATCACAAACAAGCTAGTATAGCAGAAGATTTGATGAATCTTCATACTAATCTAGCAGAACAACATGGCATTAGAGCTAAAGTATATGGACAAACACATGATAATGTGTCTATTTTTCCTATTGTTCCTAGTGGCACTGACATGCTTGAACAAGCAGCTTCTCACATGGCCCAAGGCACTCATGAAAAACATGCTGCAGATGAGGCACTTAAAACACCTCCTGTAGATTTTTCAAAGCAGGACTATCATGAAGGTCACACATATAATGTAAAACCAAATTTAATCAAAAACATGTTAGATATTGTTGATGATTTGGTAAAATTTGAACTTATTGCCTTTAATACAAGCAATGTAGAAGTTAAGAAAAAAGCTAGGGTAAATATTGTATTGATTCAAAGAATGCTTGGTATTGAACCCGATCTGAGAAAATGGGAAAACAGACGTAGGATTTTTACTAATGATTTAACGAAAAATGAGGATTCTGACACGCTAACCTTACACCATAGTCAAATATTAGCATCACATAAGGGCGTGGATAGAGCAACTTTATCAAATAAAGCTGGTAGGGGAAGTAAAACTAAAGGCCCTCTTCATGTTCATAAGCTTGAGGATGGCAGACATCTTTTAGTAGATGGGTATCATAGATTTGCTCGTGGTTTATCTAGAGGAAAGAAACACTTTAAAGTTAAGGTAGTTAGCCACGGTTATACCGATTATCATGCAACTCCACATCATAGTGATGAATTTAAGGGTTTTAAGAAATCTGAGAGTGATTTACAAAAAGCTGAACCTATTAAACCTTCAAATCATAATGAGCAAATTCGTCAAAAAATTTTCAAAACAGAACAATTTCAAATTAGTATCTCATTGCCTAATGAAGAATCTAGATTAGATAAATCTGCCTATCATTATCCCACTTATGAGGGTGAAAAACATCCCACTAAAGACTACATAGGCAAGAAGCATCCCGAAGGAAAGCTTATGTGGCATTATGGCAACGAAACTGCACAAAAACATGACCGCATCATTAACGATCCCAAATTAAGACAAAACTTCCTCCAAAAAATGCCAACCACCATGCATAAACGTGGCATGGAAGCCTTAATGAACGTAGTGGCCAAAGACCCTCGTCGTCATTTTATCCCATCTAGGGATGGTGGGCGTGAAAGAATGAGGGCTAGACACATAAAAACCTTGCTATTATCACCCGAATCTGCTAAGATAGATCTAGATACTAATAATAAATTAAGCATTACAATGGGAAGGCACGGTGAAGAAGGTGGCTCTACAACTTGGGATTACAACCTCACCTCACCTAAAAAGGTGGTTAAAAATGAAAACAATGAATTTAAAAGAAATGAGCAAGGAAGAGATTCTAGAGTTGATGAGAGAATATTCTCTGGACGAGATTTGCGACAACATGGAGGAGGTGAGGGAAGTGTTAAAAAAACACAACATCGGGCCGACCTCAGTAATAGCAGAGGCAGAAATATTAGAAATAGAGTAAGTGGAAAACATTTGCAAAAATTAGATCTTTTGATGAAAGGTGCAATGAGAAAACTTGCTCCTTTCAAGCCTGAATATGGAAGTGAAGAACACAAGACCACTGAAAAATGGACTAATTTTGGTGGTGACTCTGCTGCATCTTCTAGAGATAAAGTCCCTGCCATGCCAAAAAATGCTAAAATTCGTGCATTACACAAATTAGGCAAACACACCGAAGTTCGCAAACATCCAAAAACTGGTGAAAGGATGTTCTTGCTACATCGTGGTATGGATGGTGAAGAATACAACGCAAATCATTCATATAGTGATCGCCGAATGAATCATTCTGTTTACGATAAAGGAACTAAAACATCATGGACTCCGCACATAGATACAGCTTTTGATTTTGCTAAAGATCATAAAGCACTCAGTCCTACACATATTGGTAAAGTTGTTTCTGCCTGGATTCCTGAGTCTGAAATTCATAGTATTCCAAATCAGATTCTTGTGCCGAACATTAATGATCAATTTAGAAACGAACATGAAATTATTGTAAATCATAAAACACCTCATCCACATGCTAATAAAACATTGGTTGATAAGAAAAGATTTCCACACAAAGACTTACAAACTAAAATCAGTATGAAGGGCCATGCTGAAAAGGAGCGAAAAAGCATACAAAATCCAGAAGAAATTCGCCATGATCAAGTTGCTAGAGAGAAACGAGCAATGAAATATCGTGAAAAAAAGAGTGTAGGGAAAAGGGAGATAGAAATGAAAACCTTAACTAAGGCAGATCTTACAAATAAAATAAAGGCCGGTGTCACTGGATTAGCGATAGCAGCTAATATTGCAGCTCCTTTGATTTCTTCTGAAAAACAGGCACCAAGAGAAACAACCCCTATTACACAGCAAGTAAAAACTCCTATCAACCATAAACCAGAAAAAATAAACACAGAAAAAAATCACATCTTAGGTGCTATTAAAGATGTTGAATCCTCAAATGGTAAAAATGTTGATCATCCTAGAACACCACAAAGCAGTTTACATCGTGGGGAAAAAGCGTATGGATCTTATGCACTTATGGGACTGATTATTAGAGAAACGATCAAAAAACACCCAGATTTATTACAAAAATATGGTGCTGTCACAAAAATGCAAGGTTCTGATTTACACAATTTTATGGATAAAAATCCAACTCTAGAAAACGAAATAGCTTCCAGGCATTATGACAGATTGGCTAAGGTATTTGGTCACGATCCAGAGAAAATATCCATGGCATGGTTAAACGGCATCGTGGGAACCAAAACGGCTCTAAAAAACAAAGAAGACATATCAAAACATTGGCACGTTACTAAAGTTAAAAATGCCTACGAAAGGTTGAAAAAACAACCACCAAAGTAATAAAATGCAGTTATTTCAGTAGGTTGGACGATTGATCATTGTAAATGACAATCTTTAAGGATATGGAAACCAAAGGAAAATTCTACATTTATTACCATATAGATCCAAGAGATGGTCTTCCCAAATATATTGGAAAGGGAAGTGGAAGAAGAGCTTGGGAATTTAGTAAAAAAAGAAGAAATAAGAAACACTTCAATTGGATCAAATCTCTTAAAAAACAAAATTTAGAACCTCAAGTTTTCATTGGTAAGAAATTCGAAAACGAACAAGATTGTTTTGATGCAGAGATGAAAGATATATCCTTTCTTAGAAAAATAGGGGTTGGTATAAAAAATATAGCAAATGGAGGTCAAGGGGTTAGACTGAACATTGATATAATCCAAAGAAGGGCTAAAAAAAGACAAAAAGCTGTAATATGTCTTAACAATAACACTGAATATTCATCAATAATAGAATGTGCTAAAATTTTGAATTTGGTGCCAAGTAGGATAAGTGCTGTACTGACCGCCAGAAAAAGAACCTGTAAAGGTTATAAATTCCTATATAAACAAGAAGAATTGAATGAAAAATACGTTGAAATTAGAAAGAAAAAAGAGAAATGGTTTGACCATACAACGGGGATTAGGGTCGTTTGTTTGGAAAATAATCATATTTATGAGACTCTAGAACAATTAGCTCAGGAAATAGGAGTATCTGGAGCCTATGTAAGTAAAAAATTTAAGGATAGATTATCAGTCAATATAAAAGGCATGGAATATAAAAGGATATAGATGTGGACATACAACCAAATGAAATTAAAGAAATAAAAACAGTAGGTCGATTACATGGAGATGATGTAAAAATGGTAATTACTGATGGTGGTTATCACATTGCCATTGGTAAAAAGAAGAAAACTTCTAAGAAATCCGAAGCTTTAGCTGCCGGATCACACGCAGGCCTAGTTTCTCACCAACTTACTAAAGAATTTGGTGCGGATTTTGAAATTTCAATATTCAAAAGTGAACACGAACAGCTCGAAAAGGTGGAGGTGAAAACTGAATACCTATCTAGTGAAATGATTACAAAAGGTATTGAACTTTTTACATTAAGTAAGGGAAATAAAATTAATTTCGTTCTTTATAAACATGGACTCACCCTTGGTGAATATGAGGGTGAAATTGAAGATAAAGTCCTTATGATTAAAAAGGGTGGCTTTAATAATAAAGAAGCTATCTCCGAAACTGGGAAAACAGCCAAAGCCATGGCACGAGCTATTAGAGATAAGGTTCATGATTTGAAATTAACAGGTGTGAAAAGAGCATATTAATGAGCAATGGTGATGATATTAAGGTGTTGCCAGATATTATTCCTGATATTAAATTCACGTTAAGTGCCCAAGAGCAGTTCGCTAAAGACAAGGGAATTGTATTTGAACATTTTGCTGCCATACCTTCTACAATAGGACAGAAGGATCGTGGAGATCTTCGTAGACCCGACACACTTGACACACTTTCGGAGAATGGTTTTATTTATAAAAAAGTAGGTGAGTTTGTAGGTACAATACTTGGGAATAGCAAAAATCACAACCACGTTGAGGGTGGAATTCTTGACACCAGCACTGCCAGACTTGTTCTTCCTAAATTTTACAATGAGGATTGTGGGGATGGTAGGGAAATAGCTTTATTACCAGGAGATCGCATTTACGCAAAGGGCATTGAGTTGAAAGTTCCAAATTATCAGAAAGTAGAATATCACCCTAAACATGCAGATTTCCTTCAGTTTCCAGCGGTGAGTGTGCAAATATTACAAGACTCTAGAGGGATTGATTACGTTGAAGGTAGGCATTTTAAAATTTGTAATGGCAATGTAGAGTGGATTGATGGGCAAAAAAGCCCTGGTGTTGATCCAGACACCGGACGTGGTAGAATATATGGCATTCGATACTTTTACTTAGCTTTTTGGTACGTCTCTCAACTCATTAATGAAATCAGAATAACCAACACTAGTGATGCAAACTCTCCCACAAGACTTCCCTATCATGTAATGATCCAAAGGGAATATGTTTATCATCAAAAAAACAGAAGCAGTGCCGAATCTGGTGCTAAAGTAACTCCAAGAACTCAAGAACCACCTGTTGAAAATATCGACCCTAATCAATATGAAGTGAAGGTTGATATGAGGGATTTCGGGGATTAGATTTTAAAATAGCAATCTTTAGATATATTAAGGAGATATGATATGGCAAGACAACCAAATAGGAGTGTTGAAACAAAGCAGGATATAGGTGCGATTGATGCGATTCAACACAATGATCCTGTAGGTGCTAAGAAAGTAATTACTATACAACCAACTGTTTCAAGGACAACAGGTGCCAGCGAAGCCATTGGAGCAGGAAAACTTGTTCTCATTGGTGCAGCATCTTATGGACTTGACATGATAGGTCGAGTTTACGATATTTCTTTGACATATATGAAAGGTGATGTGATTTCAGAAACTGCAGATGTATATCTAGCCTTAGAAGACAACATTACCGGTACTTTTGATGCATCCAAATGGAAAAAAGTAGCACCCAAATCAATAACAGGAATTCCATGTCCAAACCCATCAGTTGTTTCAACGGGTCGCTGGCACAACGCGATCACAGTTGCTGGATGGCTTGTGGATGACGATTCCTCTATTCAATATACACGCATTAGAGACTAATTATGAATTTTAAGGATGCAAGGATCGTCAAAAGTATTCTGGGTGAAGATATATTTCAAGAACTGAAGAAGTCTGCAATATATAAACCAGAATCTAAAACGGCATTGCAACCAGAAGAAATTAGAGTAGCTTTGGAGATAGTTCCAAGGTCTGTTCTGTCATTTCTTTTTGCACATTTAAAATATCGTGCTGATAACGAAATTATTGATCTAGACCTTCCATGGGCATTAAATGCTAAAATCCACATTAATAAATTAGGTGCAGATAACTACAGCGGAGAAATTACGAAGGATGGAAAGAGGCTATACGAATTCCAACACAGATCTCTGCCATCTATTGGTTTAATACTCTTAAGTGTGTTTGAATTGTATGATTTAGACATGCTCAATGAAATTAAAGAAAAACCCGAACAGCCTGAAGTCAAAGATCGAGTTGAAAAACTCCAAGACCTAATAGATGATAGACTAATGTTGCATAATTTAATAAGAGATGTTGTGGACAAACGTATATCTGAAAGAGAAGCAATAGGTCGTTTGATAAAAGAAAAATTATCTGAACACATTGCATCTGTAGAGGAAAAAACTGAGGAACCAAAGGAATATAAACCTATGGAAAATGACAAGAAAAGTAAACTTCGACAGTTTTTAGAAAATATAGAAAAGAAAAGACAAGAACCTGTTGAAATGGACAAAAGTGAAGATATCAAGTGTCCTGATTGTAAAACAACCATTCATAAAAAAGAATCAATGGAAATCATTCCTTGTATTTGTTTTGGCGATCATTCTAGGAAACCTATTAAAATAATAAAAAAAACAGATGGTAAGATTCAAATTAAATTTCCAAAGAACTTTGAAATTGAAAATGTAGAAATGTTACTCTCAGCTTTGAAAAAGCAGGGAATTTATGAATAAAGACAATAAAGTTAAGGAGTTAAGTATGGGTAATATTTATATTGCACTGGACGGCGACGGCGTTGGAGAAGCAATTGGTAATCATGTAGCGGCAGATGACCATGAAGGATTAGCCTCTACAACATCGTCTGTTGAAAGTGCCCACAACAATATTGACCAATGGGTTGATTCTGTTGGTGGACGCAAGGTTACAAGATCAGGCAATGATGGTGTTTATGTTATCCCAGAGGAAGCACTATCAGATCTAGAGTCTGTAAAAAGTTCATATAAAGACAATTCTGGTCATAGTTTAACCATTGGTGTTGGTGAATCTATGTCACAGGCCTCCAAAGCTTTAATATATGGAAAATATAACGGAAAAGATCAGGTGGTTCATTACGAACCAATGATGGAAGATTATCTCTCAAACATGGATGTTTCTGATGATGAAGAGCCCGAAGTAATTCCAATGGATTCTGATGAGGATGTTGATCAAAATGATCAATCTTCTCCTGAAGATGCAATGCAAGATGATGAGTCTGCCAAATCACCTCTAAAGTCTAAAAGACCAGTACAACCTGTGGATGATGAAGGTGAAAGTGGTGAGGACGATGTTCCAGATGAATCTGATGATGATCAGGATGAAGAAGTTTCACCTCCAGAACAGGGAGATGAGGGTGAAGATGAAGGTGAAGATGAAGATGAAGATGAAGAAGAAGCTCCATCTATTCCTGAGCAAGACGATCTATCAGATGACAATCAAAAGGCAAGTGAAAGCCCACTTCCTCCTAAATCCTCCAAAGATCAAATAAAAGAAGAGGATATTGGTGATGAGCTGGAAGATGATGGTGATGATATAGAAGAGGACCCTCAAGATCCCGATGCTGATGGAAGCAGAGCTATTGATGGTGATGTTGATGGTCAAGATTTTGGCTCTGATAAAGATGAATCCGATCAAGAAGAACAAGATGAGGAGTCCATGGCAGCTCCAGGAATGGGAATGCCTCCCAAGGATAGCTCTGTTAATGGTGAAGAGTCTGTTTATCAAGACTTAAGTCAAGACGACGTGGCTGATCCAGGTATGGATTCAGAAGAGGACGTTCCATATAATCAAGATGATGCATTAACAAATATGATACATGGTGATTTAGAAGATGGTGATTCACCTGAAGAAATGCCAGATCAAGAAATGGACAATGAACAACCAACTTCTCAACTGGATGAAGAGCTTCGTCAAGATATTGCATCTGCCCTAATGGCCTTCAAAGAAAATAAAGATATGCTTGAGCAAGCAAGGGAGCAGAACCCAAAGCTTTATCAAGCCACTATTACGATGCTTCGTTCCATGATAGAGATGGCAAAAAAACTTGGTCAAAATCCTGAACAAGATATGCAAGATCAAGATAATGAACAGCAACTTAATAATGAATTTCCTGCTGCAGATGATCAAGAAGATGAGGTGCCTGGAGCACCTCCCTCTAAACCTGATGTTGGAGGGATGTCTGCTGAAAAAAAATAGTAGGGCAGGCTCCAAAGAACCCAATGAGTCTGCCCGATAAAGGGACTAAGCACATTCCAAAACCTCAAGCTCCTATTGGTGCTAAGAAGGATGGAAAGTTAAAAATCATCGATGGTAGAACAGGCCATGTGTCTTGGAGACAAGGAACAAAGGGATTTGCAAAGGATTTCGATGGAGATCCAACAGCTATTAATCACAATAGAGCTGGAATGAAGAAAAGACCTCAACATAGTCCTCGAATGGAAGTTAAGCATAAATCTCATCGTCCGTATATGGGAAGTAGACCGCAGCATGAGCCAGGGAAGTCCGGTGAGGATGATGAGTAATCTTACCTTCAATATAGATATTGAAACCCTTTCAAAACAACTGGATGGGTTAAAGACTGAAGTCCAGAAAGACCTGAAAGGTAGTGCTGAAAATCTTGCCACTATGACCCATGCTAAAGTTCTTGAGATTGCCACAGAAGAACTTACAAGTCTTCAGAAGATGTATAAAGATAATGTAGAATTTTCAAATCCTGCAGAGGGTTTTTGGGTTGTGACGCTAAAAGAACCTGCAATGTGGATCGAAGAGGGAAGAAAGTGTGTTGTGTATGGGTCAAATAAAGCCCACATCCCATTAATATTAACTCCTGATGGAGAAATTCCCATTACAGAATTAAAAATTGGAATGATGGTTTTAAATCAGTTTGGTAAATGGACCGATGTGGTTGAGATATATGATGAACACTTAGTTCAAAAATCTAAACTTAAGATAGAAAAAATAGAAGCTTGTCGTTACACTCCTAATAATTTAAAGCTAAATAAAAGAAAATATATAGTGTCTTTTCAGGCAAAATGTCCGGTTTGTAAAGATACAACTCATCATAAAAAAATTAACAATAAACTTATCAATAAAGGAATGTTTTGCCAAAAATGTTTAAATAAAGAAGAGGTTTATAAAATTAAAATAAGTGGATGTCTTAATACACAAAAGAGTAGGAATTGGTCAACTATATACCTAACTGGTGATCACAAGATCATGACCCAAAACGGATGGAAAGAAGTTAAAGATTTAAAAGAGACCGATAGTATAAAAGTTCCCAGTTGGTCAAAGTGCCAATCTTGTAACACTCCCACTTTATTTGGAAAAAAATTCTGCTATGATAATGAGGGTGGGAAATGCTCATCTTCATATTACACAAATGAAACTTTAAAAAGGGGAGCACATCAGAGTCAAAGGGCGGATTCTAGATCTATATATTTAGAAAGATTGAAAAAATTACAAAAAGATAATAGAACAGAAAGAGCATTTGAAGAATGTCTAAAGACACTTGGATATTCTTGCAATATCTGGTCTACTAATGACAACAACACTAACGCTAATGGCTTTATTAGAGAATTCCCTGTATCTGTACAATCAGATGGTAAGTATAACAAAAAAACCTTTTTTATAGATTTCTACAATCCTTCTCTTAATTTAGGCATAGAAGTTGATGGACAAGCATTTCATTGCCAAAGAAGGGATGTGGAGAGAGACACTCTAATAAAAAATTCCATAGGTTGTGATATAATTAGAATTCCAGCCAAAAAAGTATGGAAAAAAGATTTTATAGACACAACTCTCATTCCAATATTAAAAAATCATTCAGATGAAATCTCAATGGTTGATTTCAATGTTTTTAAAATTACTAGAAAATATTTAAAAAATAATTCACCTATAAGTCGTAGATGGGATATAACAGTAAAAGAAGGTGAAAGCTTCGTTTGTAATAAAATTCTTATACACAATAGTGGATTTATGGAGGAACTCCTTA
>ERZ1292629.79-Hain-H43-01um-R1-79-length-97626-cov-6_pt2 | contig 52911 bp, 73 predicted proteins | sample MGYA00564399_ERZ1292629 | MGnify/ENA primary metagenome ERZ1292629 (study PRJEB36523, sample SAMEA6512636) | groundwater metagenome | collected 2019-01-08 | study: AquaDiva: Metagenomics assemblies of 32 groundwater samples
GAGGAATTAACCTCTGGGGTGTGAGACAACCCTCTTGAAAAAATATAATTGTTAAACAAAACAAAGGAATTTATCAGAAATATTTCTAATTCAAATACTGCTATTTTCACTGCTATTCTTGTTAGCCTTCTCTTCCTCAAAATACACCCCAGAGGTTACTTAACTTGTATGATTTTTTCTTTATAAATCTACCTATTTTAAGTATTGTTTCTACTTAATTTGTATGATAAGATAAATCGCAAAATAAAACATACTTTAGTTCGCTTAATTAGAAGTAAAGTCAAAATAAATAACAAATAAACTATAAAGTAATAAAAAATAAAAAATAAAAATCCCAAACACAACAAGCTGTGGGGTATTTTTAAGCCTCAAACTGACATTGATTGCATTAAGCTGCGAAGTATTAAACTCAGTTCGAGCAATAAATAGTAAATTAATCAACAAAACACAAAGAGCAATCAGCTAAAACCACCATCTTCTATTTTCAGAAACTTCTACATCTCCATCTTTTTTTAAACTAGCAAACTTTTCATACATCACTTCTACATTTTTTTCACAAACATAATCATGCTGTCTGAATCCTCCACCAAAAGTTTTTGGAATGTGCATTAGCTCATGTATTATAACTTTATCCTGTTCTTTCTTATTCATTTTTTCGAATCTCTCTAAAAACTCTATCGCATAAAATGATTTCGTCTTCATAGCCCTCTGCATTAATTTTCCAAGAGTATGGCATCGTGCAATAGTTCTTTTTGAGGAAGATCCAAAACTTCTCAAACATTCTACTCTTTCGACGTCAATGTGCCCCATTTCTAAAGCTAAAACAATTTCATTCATCCTCTCTTTCAAGTCTGGGGCGTCTATATATTTCATCTTTGATTTCAATAACTTCTCTTTTTAATAATTTATGAACACTAGAAAATTATAACTCCATAACAATTTTCAATTTGAAATTTAATTTTGCAATCTTATTCCCTTATAATCAAAATTAAATTTCAGAACTTTCATATTTTTTACTTTACTCTCATTTTTCTTCAAAATCCTAATAAGTTTTTCCTTATCTCTTGTATAAAAAATCATGCATCCACCTCCGCCAGCGCCAGTGCATCTGCAAGCCCAATAATTATCTCCAGCAATTTCCTGAATTTTTTTCATCTCAGAACTTTCCATAGAGTCATGCAGTTTTTTTTGTAAACTCCAAGTCTCTCTCAACATCGCACCCATTTCAATTTCATTATCAATTTTTCCAGCCATCCTTTTAGCTAACTCCTTCATCCTTTCAATCAATGGAATTGATCTAATAAAACCTTTATCCTCAAAAACTCTTTGATGAACATTTGCAGATTGATGACTCTTCCCTGTAAAAACTAAAACTGTTCTATCAAAAAAATGTTTCGCTTTGTTTCTAGAAATTTCAGTTCTTCTTATGCCTCCATCTTTTCTAAATTCCCAAAGATTAACCCCTCCAAATATAGCAGCTGCTTGATCTTGAAAACCAGCTCTTTGCCCTATAATTGCATTTTCAAAAAGATTAACTCTTTTGATCAAATCAATTTTATCTTCAATAAGTTTAGGATTAGAAGCTACAAGAAAAACAGATCTCAAAGCTCCCGACGTTCCCAATCCAGAATTAGAGGGGACTTTTTCCAAAGAAGTTATCAGTTTCCCCCCTTCAAAATAAGCAGAAACACGCATATCAAGAGCAGCGTTTAAAACTGCTCCTCCAAATTCTCTCCTAAAAGGATCAGCATCGCTCCATCCAGCAGAAATATCAATCCTCACTGGAGCAGTTACTTTAGTCATGAATCACCTTTACAAAATCAAGCGCAATGACCCATTTAAAGTTTTTTAATCAAGAATAATACCTGCAAGTATGAAAAAGTTTAAATATCTGATATGAATAAAAACAATATGATAATAAAAAGACCGATAGGAGAAAGAGGGCAGGTAGTGATACCTAAAGACATAAGAAAAATGTTAAATATAAAAAATGAAGTGGTTTTCGAAATAAAAAATAATGAAGTACTCATAAAACAAGAGCAAGATATAGAAAGTTTTCTAGATGAATTCTTTACAATAGCAAGAAATAAAAAAAACATCAATTTGAAAGAAATAAAAAAATCAGAGGAAGAAGGATATGATTTACCTTGATACAAACATTTTTGCATACGCTATAATGAATAATGATTATAAAGGAATAGAATGTAGAAAAATACTTTCCAAAATTGCAAGAAAGCAAGAAAAAGGATTCACATCTTGCATAACTTGGGACGAACTAGTTTTCATAGTTCAAAAATATAGAGGAAGAGAAATTTCTCTAAAAGAAGGTGAAAGAATGTTAAAGTTCCCAAATCTAGAATTTATAAAACTAGACAAATTAATTATAAATAAAGCACAAGAAATCATGTTTAATTATAATTTGAAACCTCGTGACGCCATACATGCCGCAAGTGCAATTATATACAATATAAGAGAAATTGTTAGCGATGACTCAGATTTTGATGAACTGAAAGAAATAAAAAGAACAAAAATAAATCTTACTTAATCTTTATCTCATAACCATCTCTATGTTTCATAACATGTTCCTTGCCTACTGCTCTTTTAGTTCTCACATCTATAGCCTTTACAAAATTATTTCCTATGTCGCTATGTAATCTAAAAGCAAAATCCAAAGCAGTTGATCTAGGAGGCATAAGATAACAATCTGGAAGAACATTTCCCTTGCTGTCTTCTAGTTTTTCCCCAGCCGGAAATATCGCAATATAACCTAAAATATCTAAAACTATTTTATTTAAAACATCCTGAACTCCAGTATTTCCATATTCATCAAGAAATTTTCTTATACTTTCAAGAGCTAATTTCTGCTTTTCATTAAGCTCTTTTTTTATCTCAAAATTTTTCTCTCCCGGAACATAATCTATAAGTCCAGCTTTGTCTGCTTCTTTCAAAGCCAGTTCAGCATCCGAGAAACAAGGAATTATTTGATAACTAAACTCTTTTTTTATACGTTCAAAATTTTCCAAAGAATTTTTCTTGTCCATCTTATTTGCAACTATTATCATAGGTTTTGTACTTTTTCTTAAAAAAGAAGCAAACCTAAACAATTCTGATTCATTCCAAGCAGAAGGTTTTTCCACATCAAAATTACCTTTTAAAATCACACTTTTAACATCATCTCCAGTTACTTTTAATCCAGAGAACTGCATTGAAACAGATTCAGCAAAATTCTTTTTCTGCATTTCAACAGTTCTTGAAAAAGTTTTCCATACTTTCATCAAGATGCCAAGATACCACAGATCTAACTCACGTTCTATTATTTCCAAATCTCTTCCAGGATAATAACTTTGAACAGGTTTTCCCTCTTGATCTGTTTCCCCGCTCATATCTAAAACTTGGATAAAAGCATCAGCACCTGCCAAGTCATTCAAAAATTCATTTCCCAAACCTTTTCCTTGGCTTGCCCCTTCAACTAAACCTGCGACATCCATCAGTTCAAATGGTACAAATCTCCACTCGCCTTTTTTCCCTTTAACAAATCCCTCTCTAGGGTTGCTTATTTTTCCAAACTCTGGAGCAAGGTCAGAAATCTTTACATATGCCATGCCATGATTAGGTTTTATCGTTGCAAAGGGATAATCAGCAATCAAAACATCCGACAAAGTAGCAGCCTTAAAAAAAGTGCTTTTACCAACATTCGGTCTACCAACTATACCAACTAACATTTTACGTCCTCCAACAATTTTTGTACATTTCTCTCAAAATCTTCCAAACTTGAATCATTGATTATAACAAAGTCAGCCATCTCAAAAACAGCTCCATGTTGTTGCCCATAATTTTTTTGGTTAACCCCAAGATCCCTCTCTTCTACTTTTTTAAATTCATCAAAAGTCCTTGGATCACTTTCTCTATCTCTATCACTAACTCTTTGAAACCTTGTTTCAAAAGGAGCATCAACCATCACCAAAACAAAATCTTTTCGTTTCCTTAGTTCATGAACTTCTCCAGGATTTCTAATATTCCCAACTACATAGTCAGAATCATCTACACTTATTCTTTCCATTATTTTCCTAGACAAAACTCCTAGACCCTCTTTATTTCTCATCTGATCCCCAAGATCCTGTAAATTTTTCCTAGTCAATTCAATTCCTCTCATTCTAGCTTCTTCTCTCAAAATATCTGAATAAGATAAAAATTTAAAGCCATTTTTTTCAAGTATTTTGCAAAAGCTATCGCTCCCAGCACATATAGGACCAGTAACTCCGATTATCATTGAAAAAGACAAAAACATTAGTTAATAAATTTAGCGTATCTTTCGCCAAAAACAAAAAACGAAACTTTAAATAACTTCTATTGCCAATTTCTATAACTAGATCCCGTAGCTTAGTCTGGTTAGAGCGCCGGTCTTATAAGAAACACGTTTCCAAAAGCAACGTGACATCTCATAGATGAAATCTAAGAGAGCCGGAGGTCCGGAGTTCAAATCTCCGCGGGATCATTGGAGATTTGAAATTAATGTTTAGAGAAAACTAAAGAACACAAATGCCAATAGCTGTAGAACCATCTTGAGATAATTTAAGATTGACCTCTCCAAAATAAACATTAAGAATACTCAACAAATCATCCGTCTCATGTTTATATGAAACAGCTACAACTATCTGATCACCCTCATTAAATCTTATTTTCTTGCCTTGAAATTCTATTATTTTCTCTTTTTTTATCGTATAATAATACTCTATTCTTGAATTCTTAAACCTCGCCCCAAACTCTATATCTTTTCTATCTAAACCTAGCTGCAAAGGGATATGAATAAAGAATTCATTCATGCCAGATTTACTCTTATCTCTTTCTGAACCCTCAGCAGACTTCTCCCAAAACTCAGCCCACTTTTTCCACTTTTCATTTCCAACACCTGAAACGAAAACGAAAACATCCCCTTTCTGCATACTGCTTCTTATTTGATAAAGAATGTCATTAATTTCGAAATTCCCAAGTGTATGCCCAAGCAAAAGAAATAAACTTTTTTTAAATTTCCCACTAATCAAAAGAGGCGTTACATTTTCCAAATTCTCAAAGTCAGAAATGTTCCATTGAGATTCAATAATTTCTCTAACCTTCAGTTTTGATATTGTCTCTATAGCCTTCTGAACCATGTACCCGCTTATGTCAATAGGACAATATCTCAGCTCATTGTCGTTTTGAATAATTTCTATGACATAAGCAGCTTTCTTTCCGTCTCCACAACCTAGGTCAACTATATTAACAGGATCCTTATTTATTTTTTCCTTTATCAAATCCATATTACTGCTTAATAGCTCAAATTCAGCATTAGAAGCCAACTGCTTAAAGTTCTCCGCATCCTCTAAATTGAGATAAGCTTGTGCCTGTTCAGGGGTCAAATACCACAATTTAGAATCCGCAATATTCCAAACTCTAGTATTCCCTCTAAGAGAATAACCTCGCTTCAAAAGTTCCTTAAAAATTAGATCGTTTATATTTAGACTCTTCATAAAGAAAGGAAAAAAAGGTATTTTAAAAAACTTTGCACATCAAGTAAATCATGAAAAGATAGTAGTAAAATTTATATAGTCAAATATACTCGCTAATATGCACCAATAGAAAAGAGACTAAATGGCGAAAAGAAAAAAAAGGTCAAAAACACTTTCTAGAGAGAAGAAGTCAAGTAAAGGTCAAACGCTTGCGATTATAGCTTTAATACTTAATATTCTAATTCTACCAGGACTTGGAAGTTTAATAGCTGGAAAAACCAAAGAAGGAATTTGGCAGATCATCCTAGTTATCTTAAGCATAATAACTTGGTTCATATTAATAGGCATACCAATATTTATAGTCTCCTGGGTATGGGGATTAATAACAGGTATCAAGCTAGTGCAAAAGTCTAATTAATTTTCTATTTTGCTTAGAAGCAACATGAATGAGTTTAAAAGGTCAGAAAGATATTTCTACGTATGAGTTTTTGGCCGACAGTAAAAAAAGTTATTAGAGAAGCAGAGATTGTTTTGTTAGTTCTAGATGCGAGAATGCCAATTTTATCAATGAATAGAGAAGTAAAAGATAAAATTGAAATGTATAATAAGAGAATGCTGCTTATATTCAACAAAATAGATTTAATATCTAAAGAACAGCTAGAAAATCTAAAAAAAGATAGTCCAGAAGCTTTCTTCGTTTCAAGTTCTAAAAATATAGGAATTAGCAATATAAGAAGGAAATTAATATTTATTGAGAAAAAAAGCAATGTTGAGGTCATGAAGATAGGAGTTGTAGGTTACCCCAATGTAGGCAAATCTTCTTTAATCAACGCATTAACGAAAAGATCAAGCACTAATGTTTCTAGTGCCGCAGGAACAACTAAAGGAATTCAATGGATAAAAAATAAAAGATTAAAATTTCTAGATTCCCCTGGTGTTATCCCATATGAAGATGGAAATTCAAAGTTAGGTATTTTAGGAGCAAAAAATCCTCAGAAACTAAAAAGCCCATACAAAACAGCCTATGAATTAATAGGAATGTTTTTAGAGAAAAATAAAAAAGCATTTGAAGATCATTACAATCTAAAATTCAGTAATGATACAGAAGAAATATTTGAGGCCATAGGTAAAAGAAGAGGATTCCTGTCAAAGGGAGGATCTGTAGACAAAATGAAAACCTCTATAAGCATCATACTAGATTGGCAAAAAGGTAAAATAAAAGTCTAACAATTAATACTCTTGCAAAACCCTTTCTCTGTTTTACAGGAAGGTTTAAAAGACATCTTAGCCAATTTTTCTTTGATGCCCTTGTAGTCTAGTGGTCTAGGACGTGGCCCTTTCGCGGCCAAAACCCGGGTCCGAATCCCGGCAGGGGCAGTTTGTTCGCCACGGCGAGAAAGCCCACAGCAAAGCGAGGAGCTTCGCAGCAAGAGCGAATCAAACTTCTAAGTTTGGATTGCAAAGCAATCCAAAGCCACTGACGGTGCCAAGATTCCGCAGAATCTTCAGACCGGCAGGGGCATTCACAAAATTAAAAATATAGTTTTTTACTACACAAAAAGTTATATAATCAACAAAGTCCAAATTTGAATGATTGATGAAGAAGCACCTGAAGTAAAGTTAGGAGATTTTCATGTCTTTCCCTATTTAAGAAAGGAAAACGCAGTAACTTCGGCTTATCATGCCCAAGAACATTTTGATGAAAGATTTGAAGTAAGAAGTTTTAAGGGAGGATATATTCTTACAAGTGATACAAGAGTCATAGATGCTAGAGGCTTCGTAGTCAATAGAACTTCCCCCTTAGAATTTGGAGTAGAAACATTTAATAAAATTACTAGAGAAAGTTCTAAAGCAGATTAAAAAATAGTGCAATAGATATCTTCGAACCAAAAATAACTATTGTAAAAATCTTGATATTAAAAAACGATAAACTTTTCTCGCCATATAAATCGATAAATGTTTAAATAATAAAGTAGACCAGAGTTCACAATCCAAAACCAATCCTTTAAATAACCATTTTTTCAAACTATTTTATGGATAAAAACTGGATAGTAGAAAACGAATTTGCAAGAAATGCCCATACTTGGGGTATTTGTGATGGCGAAGAGCCACATAAGTATCGGATAAATATATACGTTGAAAATAATAAAATAGGTGCATTCGTTGGTTTCGAAACAGAAAGTTTTAGAGGAGAACCACTAGCATATATTATAAAAAGAGAATCTGAAAAAGAATTTCCAATATTTGAAGTGTATGCCACAACAATAGGTGCATTTGAAAGAAAAGTTGACCTAGCCCATACACTTGAAGAAGCACAAGCTGAATGCATCAGAAGAGCAAGAGCCTCTTTAGAATTAATAGCAGATGAACTAACTACATTCAACTTAAACGGCTCCGTAACAAAAGAAGACAGGACTACACAAAGAGCAGCGTAAAATTTCTTTGTAAAAATAATTCAAAAGTTTTATAAACTTCCCTTGTTAGACATCATTGATATATGCTCTGTATGGTCTTCGGGCAATGCAGAGCCACCATATTCTCAATAAATAATTTTAGATAGTATTTTATTAATGCACACTGACCTATCACAAGCATTCCTCAAATTAAATGACGAACTTGAACTAAAATATGCATTCTCAATTTTCTTTCCTAAATTTCTTACTCTTGTTATTGGTGAAATAAAATCTTCATCACCACTAACAAGAATTGCAGTATCGTAAAGATTTTCATATGCTTCACCTACAAGATCGCTCACTAAATATGTATCGTCGCCTTTAACTTCATATTCAAACTTGCCGTCTCTCTTAACTTTTCTTTGTTTGCATAATACAACTTCAACTTTAGGAATCTTTCTTAGCATATCAAAGAATTTTTGTTGTTTCCAATATATTTTAGGATTAACGCTAATATCTAATGGGGAATTGTAATAAAAAACCTTGGCAAGTTCTCTATCTCCAACTAATTCATTAATCAGCTTATGAAAGTTAATTTTGTCAATAACATTTAATTTCTTTGAACTATGATAGAAATTACTACCGTCAATAAATATTACAACCCGCTCTTTTTTCTTATCCATTAGAAAGATAAACATTACAACTTTAAGTATTTTATTTAAAAGTATTAAAAGTTATTCTTCATCTCAAATACCTATCTTCCCAAACTCTAACCTGATTCTCATCTAAAGAAACATTCATCTTTTTAGTTCCTTCTCTAAAAAACTTTCTATAAAAATAACCAAAGATTAAACCAATCAACAAACCAGACAAATGAGCAATATTCCCTGTATTGTTTATCGGATTATTAGTAAAAAAACCATAAGCTCCAAGTATATCTCCAGCAGCCCATAAAATCCCTGCAACAAAAATAGGCATTGGAAGATTAAAAGCCCAAACTACCATCATAGGCCTTATCAACATTAAAGCTCCAATAACACCAAAAATTGCTCCACTAGCTCCTAAAGACGCACCATAAAAATTAACTGCTATCAAATTTGCAAATATACCTGAAAAGAAAAACACAAACAAAAATCTTTTTCCACCTATAAACTTCTCCAAAAGATTTCCAAATAAAAACAAAGCAAATAAATTAAGAATTAAATGAATTAAACTAGCATGCAAAAAAATAGAGGAAATAAATCTCCAAGGCTCTTTAAAAGAGTTAGAATTCAAAATAAAATAATCTGTAAACAAAGGAAAAATAGCCTGAATTAAAAATAAAACAATCATCAAAATGCATAATTTTACAGCATAATATCTAAATTTCATCATATAAAAGGAAATAGTTAAATTAAAAAACTATCTTTTATCCTTCTGAATAATGGCGGTTGTAGTTTAACGGTAGAATGTCAGCTTGTGGCGCTGAAGACGTGAGTTCAACTCTCACCTCCCGCTCTTTTAAAAAATGTTAAAATCCAAATTAAAAGACGTGAAAATAGAGCCGCTTTCAGAAAAAACTTTAAAAGGTTCTTTAAAGCTTCTTGACAAAGTTTTTGGACGCAACAAAAAAGACAAAGAGAGATACCATAATGCTTTTCCAGGAAGCCTAGACATGAAAAACTACGTTCTTTTAAATAATAAGAAAGAAAAACCAGATTATCTACAATATTACATTGCAATTGATAAAAAATCAAAAAAAGTAATTGGGACTACAGGACTCTATTCCTATCCGGAATATAAAGATAAAAAGCTAGGGCTTGGTTGGTATTGCATTGATCCAAAGTTTAGAGGAAAAGGAATTGGAAGTTTTTTACTTGATTTTACAATACAAAAAGCGCGTGAAAAGCAAAAAAAGATTTTAGAATTGTGGACGACAAAAAATCCTAAGGAAGAAAAAGCTCATTTAATTTATAAGAATAAAGGTTTTAAAATTGTAAAAAGAGAAAAATGGCCAGATGAAAAATATGAAATAATTTACATGCAATTAAAACTCTAAACAAACGTTTATATATCTCTTCTAACAAACAAAGCAGGAAGTTAAAATGGCAAAGTTATCTAACCGAACCAAGAGAAATAGAGGAATCAGCCATGATAGAGGTGTAAGAGGAAATCTTGCTATGCCAGAAGCAATAAGATCGCGCCAAAGCCCTCCAATCTCAAACGAATATTTAGTAGCTAGATCAAGAAGTAAATACGAAGGGCAAAGATCTAATTCATACACTGAAAATCATTACAGACCAGCAAACACAGACTCGTTAATTTAATTCAAGATTCCAATAAATTAAAAAACCTATATTTCTAATACAAAATATGAAAATCGAAGTTTCAACGGTAAAAGGCTTCCAGGACATTATGCCTCCCTATTCTCTTAAAAGGGATGCTGTAAAAAAAATAGTTGAAAAATGGTTCAAACTTTACGGTTTCGTACCAATAGAAACTCCAGTAATTGAATTTGATGAATTGATGCGTTCTGACGTTCTACCTTCTGAAGAAGCAGATGAAGCCGTATCAGAAAGATTCAAGCTAGAAGATAGAGGAGGAAGAAAATTAGGCCTAAGATATGAATTTACATTCCAGCTTTCAAGAATATTCAAAGAAAATCCAAATTTAAAAATCCCCTTAAAAAGATATCAAATTGGTGAAGTCTTTCGTGATGAGCCAACTTCTTCAGATAGATTTAGACAGTTCACACAATGCGACATTGATATAGTAGGAGATCCAAGTATTAAAGCAGACATAGAATGTTTATCCGCATTTTCAGAAATATTAAAAGAGCTAAAAATAAATGCAGAAATAGTAGTCAACAATAGAGCGCTTTTGAACTCAATCGTAGAAAGTGTTGAAATAAAACATGTTAAAAATGTCATAAAGGAACTAGATAAGTTAGATAAACTGGGTCCTGACCAAGTAAAGATAAATTTGAAAAAATATGCTTCGACAAATCAAGTAATAACTCTGTTCAAGCTATTAGATAAAAGTCTTGAGTTCTTTGAAAAAAATGCTTTTCAAGGAGTTGAGTCTCTTACTGAGCTTTTCTCTCTTTGTAAAAAATATGATGTAAAAATAAAATTCAATCCTTTTTTGGCTCGAGGTCTAAGTTACTATACAGGCAATATATTTGAAATAAAAGAAGAAGGAAAAAGCGCTTTAGCTGGTGGAGGACGTTACGACAAAACAATAGGAAAGTACTTAGCAAAAGAAATACCCTCAGTAGGAATTTCTTTTGGACTCGAACGATTAACTGAAAGCGCAAACATAGAAACCCCTCCAGCAGCTCAGACAATAATAATCTCTATAAATCAAGACAATGAAAGTATTAAACTAGCAACAAAACTAAGAAAACAAAATATCTCATGTTCTATAGAATTTGGAAGGCCTGGAAAAGGGCTAGAATACGCAAACTCTCAAAGCATACCTTATGCAATATTTATTGGAGAAGAGGAAATGAAAATAAAAAAGATAAAATTAAGAGATCTTAAATCCGGAAAAGAATCTATGCTTTCAGAATCTCAATTGATTAAAGAGCTAAAAAAATAATCATGACTCTTCTTCCTTAAGTTCTTCTAATTCTTCCTCTCTGTCTAATTTAGCCTCTTTCTCCATTTGAGCACCTTCTATTTCCATAAACTCCACAACTTCTCTTCTCATTCTTTCAAGTTCTTCTTTATTCTCCTCATCGTGCAATTCTTTTAACCATATCCATATCTCCTGCAAATGTCCTTCCTGCTCCAAAAGAACCTTATGCTGATAATCCAAGTGTAATAATGGAACAAATGTAGATATCTTATCTTCACTCGATTTGCCAGAGAAATCAGAGAATGAAATTTTCTCTCTTTTAAATTTAAGAATAGACTTAAGTTTGTCATAAACTTCTTTCAATTTGTCCTTAATGTTTATCCTCATTTTTGGCAAAGAAATAGAAGTCTCCATCTCCTGCTGTCTTTGTAAAACAACTTTTTCTATTCGTCTATTCTCTGTTGCAACAGCCTTACCTAAAGCAGACATAAGTTCCTCAAGAGTAACTTTCTTAAATCGAGCCAGGGGAGTTTTAGGTATCAGCTCAGGGATTTCCTCATCAAGTTCAATTCTCTCCTGTTTATATTTTTTCTCTTCCTTCTGCCCAAATAAAATAATGTCCAAGCTTGGAATGTATTTATTTAATAAAATTTCCGACTTTATCCTAAGAAGCAAAGCTGCAGCAAAAAGAACCTTGCTGGAAACAAACAAGTTTGCCTCTTCAAAAGCTCTAATCTTCTCCAAATATTTGCTAGTGAGCAAAACAAGATCAATATCCCAAGGATCTAATTGATCAGTATTTATAAGATCGTAAATTATAGCCTGCCAACTCAATTGTTCGCCAAAAAGGAGGCCTTGTATTTCTTCTTGCCCAACTCTATTAACGCTCTTTTCGCCATCCTTGCGCACTTCCTTTACAACATCAAAATTATAGTCTTCTTCATCACCCATTCCCCTTAGAAAATAAGAACATTTATATTGCTTTGCCACCCACTAAAGAATAATAAATCCTGTTCTCATTTGTAAGTTACAACAACCGAAAAGTTTAAATATACTTAATACTCATAATATCTATCACCTCTTTTTGCCCGGGAGAGGACGTTTGATCCATCTATTTAGCTTGGGTTAAACCTCCTCTTCAAGGGTTATAAAAAATTAAACTGTTAAAAGGTTTAACGAGGTTGATTAAAAGAAGTAGAATCTTATCTAAATTTAAGCACGACTACTTCTTTTTCCTAGGTTAATATAAATCAACAATCCTCCAGAATTATGAATAAAGAAAAAACTCATCAAAAACTAAAATCAAAAAATCACTTATTAAACTCAGTATAATTACATTTACCACAATGTAATCTTCCCTTATGATTAGCTAAAAAAACTCCAGGACCGCATCTAGGACAATGTTTACTCAATCTCTTGATATTCTCACCTTCTATTTTATAATGAGCATACTTCTTTGAAGTAGGTTTATTCTTATGTGGCTTTTTCCCTTTCTTATCTTTTCCAGAAGATCCCTTTCTCTCTGACATTATTTGCCTGCCTCCGTCTTCTTGACTTTCTTTTTTGGCTCAATCATTTCTCTATCCTTGGCACTCTCATAAATATAAGCCTTTATCTTAAATTCTCTCTTCCCAAAAGAACCCATAACTTCCTTAACAACTATTTGGTCAGAACTAATGTTGAGATCATTAGCAAGATCATTTCGAACAATCTCAAATCCAGGATTCTTATCACTACTAAAAGTAGCCTCTATCTCCTGCCTCTTAAGCATTTTATTTTGAAACTTACTATCTACTTTCATTTGAATTTCAATCCGTAAACTCCCTTTTCCTTTATTTGTAGCCTATTCGCTATCTCTGACTGTTCAGCATCTAAAACAATTAAAGTCCCTCTAAGAACCCCAAGTTCATCCTTACTTAATAAATTCTTTCCATCTAAATCTTTCTTCTTTACTGCTCTGCTCATTATTTTCTTCCTCCTGATATCCCGGAAACAAGATTATAATTACCTAACTTAATTTTTACATAGGGTAAAGGAAATGTTGCGCCTTTGTCTTCCATTATCATTCTATCGCTACAACTTTCAAACCCAACAATTCTGCCGATATAAAGATTATCTTCAACTCTAGCTAATTCTTGTCCCATTAACTCATCTGGTGAAAAGTCCGCTGCACTTCCTACCTTTCCTCTCAAAGAAATAGTTCTAATAATTAAACTCATAGGAGAAACAATTCTAGGTTGGTTCATTATTTCCTGCCTCCCTTCCTACTACCTTTATCATTCTTCTTCCCAGGTTTCTTATCAGCCTGTTCTCTCTTCCTGTTATCATCTTCTAACCATTGCAACTTTCCTAAACCTGTTTGCCTCATAGTCAATCCAATTTTAGGCATCCCACCCTTAAAACTTATAGCCACAATTCTTGATAGACATTCATCGCCCTTGCCTAAAACACGTCCACTAGATTTACCAGACAAAGTTCCAGCCTTATTAACAGAAACATAATCTTCCATAGTCTGCGAAATATGAATCATCGCTTTCCCCGGTCCTACTTCCATGAAAGCCCCAAAGTTAGTAACCTCTGTAACTATAGAGTATACAAGCTCGTGCAATTCAGGTCTCCAGACAAGCAGGTTAAAAGTAGAATTATAATAAGCTGCTCCATCGCCAGGAATTATAACTCCATCATCAATTTTATCTACGCTCAATACAGCTATAACATATCCATACTCTTTGTTTATCTTTTCAGAAAAATCTTCATTGAGCTGTTTCTCTATAGCCTCATGAGTAAGGAGTCCAAAGTGCTTCGGCTCAACTCTTACATGATCCTCAACTTTCATTAAATAAAACATTTTATCATTAACTAAAAAATGAGAGATAAAAATGCTTTAAAAAGGTTGCGTTCCTACCTATTTTGCCCGGATGGCACAGCGGTTACTGCGCGAGTCTCGAAAACTCGTTTCCTCACGGATCCGTAGGTTCAAATCCTACTCCGGGCGCCTTTCATAAAGCCTCAAAAATAAATGGAAATCTTTAAATAAATTAACTACTTACATTAAAAATGAATAAAACAAAAAAAGTTCCATCGAAAAAAAAGAAAAGAGGAAAACAAGACTTTCCTAAAATCCGCCGACTACCTCGTAAAGAGCCAGGCATGGGAGACAATACAGGCCCTTCGCCACAAGACGTCTGGAATGCTGAGCGAGATCAATAGTCTCTAAAAAATTCTTTTTAATTGCTCGAACTGAGTTAGTTAATACCTCACAGCTTGCTGTATTAGGATTTTTATTTTTATTTATCTAATAAAGTTGATTATTTACTAGAAGTTCCAATTCTAATCAGCTTAATAACTAATAACAAAACAACCGCCCCAACAAATGCCGAAACAATTGACCAAAATATTCCTCCACCGCCGATGTTGAATGCACCAAAAATATATCCACCAATAAATGCTCCAACAATACCAATTATAAGATCTCCCAATAATCCAAATCCAACTCCTTTTACAGCTAAGTCCGCAAGCCAACCAGCTATTAGGCCAACAACAAAAAAGATAATAAGACTCACTAAATCCATAATAATAAGAGAGTTAGCTAGTATTTATACTTTTCACTAGTGAACCCTCTAAGAAAAATCTCAAATTTATAATTTTGACAAAATAATGCCTTAAAGGTAAAAAACAAAAGCTTATAAACCACAAATTCTCGAGTTTTTTATGGAAATCAAAATAAAGAAAATAATGAATTCACGTCTAGCTAAAATTAGGTCGGTTGGAGAAATAAAAGAAATCCAAATAAAAAAGAATTTGCAACAGCCAGAAAAAGAAAGAATAGAAGTTTGCTTTAAAGGAGAACATAGTTCAGGAATTATAGAATTAAGTAAAGAAGAAGCAAGCAACCTAACCAAAATGATCCAAGATAAAATAAAGAAAAAGAGATGACTATTTCTCAGAAACCTTTATCTGGTTTTTTCTAAGCTCTTTTTCCATCTCAGATTTTTTTAACAAGCCAGTTTTAGCACCATAATGTTGAATTACTGACTCAGCATTCAAAGAACCAGCCTTTATTGCCCTTTCCAAATCCTGAGAAACTATCATCTCTGAAACGAATCCAGAAGCAAATGCGTCTCCAGCTCCAGTTCTTTCTTTAATTTTTATATTTCTAGGCTTTGACCTCAAAAGCCTTGAACCATCAAAAACGGAATTACCATTTGAGCCATCAGTTATACAAACTATTTTAGGACCCAACGAACGAAGTTTCACAAACATGTCTCCCCTGCCAACTAAATCCTGAGCTTCCTCTTTATTGAGAATCAATATCTCAGTCGCTTTCAAAACATCCTTTAAATAATTAGCACCTTTCCTCGTGATATAGCTGCTTGGATTATATGCAATTTTTATACCTCTACTTCTCGCTAATTTTGATAATTTTCTTTGCGTCTCAAAGGATTTACCAACCATTGAAGAAAAATAAATCCATTTAGTTTCAAAACTTTCACGTTTAATATCTTTAAAATCCAAAAAATCGTTCGCACCTTTAAAAGTCAAAACAGTTCTATTCTTCTGTTTTCCATCAATTACTGCGCTATATCCTGTAAGTTCCTTACCCTGTGATCCTAAAAATTTTACCTTCTCTCTACTTAACTCATTTAAAATTACATCTGCATGTTCATCTCTCCCTAAACAACCTACAAAACCTGTCATGTGTCCCAATCTAGAAAAAGCCACGGCTGTATTAGTTCCACCACCACCAGTAGAAAACCAAAGATCATCAACAACTATCTTATAACCTGTAGGAAGACAAAGGTACCCTGGTTTTTCTTCCAATTCAGTCTCCAGAAAAACATCGACAACGCCGCTTCCTAAAGTTATAATATCGTATTTCATTTTCTCAAAACCTCCAATCCAGGAAGTTTTTTCCCAGCAACATATGCAATCAAAGCTCCGCCTGCCAAACTAACATAATCAAATTTGTTTTTATTAATTCTTAATTTTTTCATTGTTGTATTTGTATGTCCTCCTCCTATTACACTAAATATCTTAGATGAGCCAACAGTTTGTAAAAGTTTCTTCGTCCCTTCGCAAAACTGCCTTTCTTCGCAATAGCCTGCTGTTCCTTTCATAAAAATGCTTTTAGATTTTTTTATCTCGCTAATATAGAAAAAAATAGTTTTTACACCTATATCAAATATCTCTTCGTCTAAAGGAAAATCTTCAATTAAAAACTCTTTTCTCTTGCCTTTAATTCTCAAAGCAAAATCTTTCGGGGTTTCAATATACTTAAGATATTTTTTTATTTGAGGAATGAGGTGAAAATGTTTTTCAAGTGCTTTATTCTGTCTTCCCAAATTATATCCTTTAGCTATTGCACATAATTGTCCAAACATTCCACAAGAAAGAACCTTCCTATCTTTCCCAAGCAGCAAAACATTTTCCTCTGGTTTGGATCCCCCTAAAATATAAGTACAATTTCTTATCCTTATCTTCTCAAGACTCTTCAACTCATGTTCTAATGATCTACCAATGCAAGAAGGCATCACCTTGGGAAAAGAAATTATAGATGTTTGTTCTCTATGCGAAACTGAAAATGCATCATTAACGTATAAATCACATAAATTCACAAGAACACTAACCAAAGAATTATTTTTAGAAGGCTTTAATTCTTCATCTAAAAATCTAAGATTCTCAAGCAAAATAACTTCACCTTGACTTAAACCTAATATCTCTCTAACAGCCACTTTACCTATGATATCTTCAACAAACTTAACTTTAAGATACTTATTCAAAATCTTTGAATGTTGTTTCAAACTTGTAAAATCTGCGTCTCCCTTTCTTCCCTGATGAGCCAACAACACTACAGAAGCGCCTTTGCTTTTTAGCTCCTTTATCGTTCTCAAAGGTTCAATAAAGCGCTCACTTTCAACTACACTTCCCTTTAAAATTTCAGAATTTATATCTATTCTTACAAGAACCTTTTTATTTCTAAAATCAAAATCGTCTAGTGTTTTATATTTCATAAATCATTTACTTGCTTTTTCTAAAAGATAAACTACATCAATCAATCTATTACAATAACCAAACTCATTATCATACCAACCTAAAACTTTCACCCATGAACCATTTATTTGTGTACTTTGAGCATCAAAAACGCAAGAATGTGCGTTTCCTACAACATCACTTGAAACCAAATCTTCTTCACTATATTCAATAATTCCTTTCATTTTTGTATTTGAATATTTCTTAAAAGCCCCATTCACCATTTTCACATCGACTTTTTTATTTAACTCGACAACCAAATCAGTCAGAGAGCCGCAAGGAACAGGAACTCTAACAGCCATACCATTTATTTTATCTTTCAACTCAGGAAGAACCTCTAAAATCGCATCAGAAGCTCCTGTATTAGTAGGTATAACATTCAAAGCACCTGCTCTGCCTCTTCTTGGTTTTTTATGAGGACTATCATGCAATTCTTGATCATTTGTATAAGCATGTACAGTAGTCATCATAGCTTTTTTTATTCCAAAATTATCAAGAAAAACTTTAAGCATAGGAACAAGACAATTAGTAGTACAAGACGCAACACTTATTATTTTATGTTTGCTCTTTAATAATAAGTGATTTACTCCAGGAACAACAGTTATATCTGGCTTATCAGAACAAGGTGCAGTAACTATAACATGATCAGCACCTGCTCTTAAATGCTTAGATGCTCCTTCTCTGTCTCTAAAAACTCCCGTAGATTCTATTATAACATTTGCCCCAAGTTGCTTCCAAGGCAGCTTTTCAGGCTCTCTCTCAGAAACTACCTTTATTCTCTTGCCCTCTATTATCAAATCATTACCCTGCACTACAATTTTCTTATCATAAGGGCCATAAACAGAATCATATTTTAACAAATATGCAGCATCTTTAACTCCGTAAACATCATTTATCGCGACTATGTTTACTCCCCTCTTGAAAGCCTCTCGGAAAAAAACTCGGCCTATACGTCCAAAACCATTTATTGCAACTTTCATTTTACCTCTTAATCAAATAAATTAACCATATAGATTAATAAATCTAACTATACAATCACATTTTTATATCCTATTCTGCATAAAAGAAAGAGAAAAAATGAATCTTTGTCTAGACATAGGTGCAACAAATATTAGAATTGCTGAAGTAGAAGGCGCTAAAATAAAGAACTATCAAAAACAAAAAACTCCAAGAACAAAAAGAGAATTAGTGAGTGTTCTAATAAAAATAATTTCGCAATATAAAAATTATTCAAACATCTGTATAGCCACAGCAGGTTTCGAACAGGAAGGTAAAATACATGGAGCTATAAATTTTCCATATTTCAACAACACTCCTCTAAAATCTATTCTCAGAAAAAAATTCAATGTCCCAGTCTACATTCAAAATGATGCTCGTTGCGCAGCTCTTGCGGAATTAAACTTAGGCTCAGGAAAAAAATTCAATAATTTCGTGCTATTAACTCTAGGAACAGGTATAGGAGGAGCAATCATAATCAATAAAAAATTATATCTTGGAAAAGGCACAGCAGGAGAAATTGGATCTATGTTTATAGAACATAAAAAAATATTTGAACATCTCGCATCAGGAAACGCCTCTCTAAAAATAGCAGAAAAACTTGGTTTTAAAAAAATTACTTCGCTTGAATTAGAAGAGCTTGCAAAAAAAGGAAATAAGAAAGCAATCTCAGTCTACAATCAAGTGGGTTTTTATCTGGGTATAGGTCTTGCAGATCTTTCATACGCTCTTTCTCCTGATGCTTTCGTAATAGGGGGAGGCTTCTCCCGTGTAAAGTTTATCTTCCCAGAAGCAATAAAAACATTAAATTCATCATATCATATTTCCCCAAAACCTAAACTAGTAAAAGCCAAATTCGGAGATGATGCAGGATTAATTGGCGCTTCCCTGCTTACAAAGTCTAATCTCTAATTTTTCCAATTTCTTTCAACAATTTCTCTGCATCTTTCAAACTAACATTAGCAATCGCAGAAGAAATCAAAACTCCATCACATCCCAATTTAAAAGCCATTTTTACATCTTCAGCGCTGCTCACTCCAGCCCCACAAATATTCTTTATATTCTTGCCTTTTAACATACTAACGAAATCAATAATTTCCTTCTGATTATAATTCGTTATACTTCTCCCGCTTCCAACAAGTTCAGGATCTTCGTAAGCTATCCCAAAGGGTTTCAACTTAACAAACTCTTTAGCTTGTTTTAATGTTGAAGCACATAAAATAATTTTAAAATTATTCTTATTAGCCAATTCAACATTTTTCTTTATATAATCCAAAGGCAATGTGTGTTCAGAGTGATTCAACAAGCTCCCTATGGCTCCAGCCTTCTTCGCTCCTTCAATAGATAAAAAGCCAGTATTTCTTCCAATTATAACTGCATCAATATGTTGTGCATATATTCCCAATTTCTTAAATTTTTCAGATGCTAAAGAAATATCGAAAGAAGATAAAGAAACAGAAGCATTCTTCCCAAGATATTTTTCAACCAGTTCAACCAATACCAAAGCCTCTTTTCCAAATTTATAATTTTTGAAATTAACTATTATCATAGTCTAAATAAAAATAACTTAATTTAAATATCCTTTTAATTTGTCAAAAAAACGACAATTTTCATTCATCTTCTATTTCTCCTTCATCTATTTCTTCCATTATTTTACTAGTAGATTTCTTAATATTTCTTCCCTTTGCCCAGATAAAATTTAAGTCTCCAGCTTTTTTAACTTTTAATTCCAATTCCATTTTATTAACTCTTCCAAATAACTTTCTTAATCTTCTCCGTAAGTTCTAAAGGTTTATCATTCTGCCACAAATTCCTTCCAATAGCTAAACCTAAACATCCAGCCTTCATCATATCGTCTACTTGTTTTAATAAAACACCTTCATCCTTCTTAACTCCACCAGCAACGACTAATTTAGTCCTTCCAGCAGACTTAACAGCCCATTTTAAATCCTTGAAAGTTCCAGTCCAATGTAATTTTACTATATCCGCACCAATTTCCAATCCTATTCTCGCAGAATATGCCATAAGTTCTCCAAACTCTTTTCCTTCAACGCCTTTCCCTCTTGGGTAAATCCAAGCAATAACAGGTATACCTTTTTTATGAGCCTCTTCCTCTATTCCCTCAAACTCTTTCAACATAACGCTCTCATGAGCACTTCCAACATAAATAGTATATCCAACAGCAACAGCTCCAAGTTCTAAAGCTTCCTTAACGCTGCAAAGCTGTCTTGATAAAGGCTCCCCACTAGATAAATTAGTCTTTCCATTCAACTTAATAATCAAAGATATTTTACTCTCCTTTATCTCATCATTATATTTTTCAGCTATTCCTTTCTGAAAAATTAAAGCATTAAACTTTCCCTTCTTAGCAATATCTACAATATACAAAGGATCAATATTTTTATCATTAAACTCCGAAGGCCCATGTTCCATTCCTTGATCATAAGCAAGATACAAAGCTTTCCCCTTTGTCATTATCCCATCTAATTTCACTTTCATGTACTATAATAAAACTTTATCTTTATTAATTCTTTGTTTTGATTATGTAAAGATTGCTAATGCAAAAACAAAAATTATCCTTTCATCACAGCAAGTGGCCTCATCTTAGCAACCAATTTTCCAATTCCAAGTTCATGAGAAATACGAACGACCTCATCAACATCTTTGTAAGCTTCAGGAGACTCTTCAAGCAAGCCGCTTACAGATCCAGATTTTATCAAAATATCTTTATCTTTCATATCTTTCTTCAACTTTTCAGGAGACAAATTCTTTTTCGCAAAACTCCTTGACAAAACTCTCCCAGCTCCATGAGCAGTGGATGCAAAACTTAACTCTCTCGCTTTTTCTGTTCCAACTAAAACATAAGAAGCAGTCCCCATGCTCCCAGGAATTAAAATTGGACACCCAACATCTCTGTATTCCTTACAAATTTCTTTCCTTCCAGGCCCAAAGGATCTAGTTGCTCCCTTCCTATGAACACAAAGGGTTTTTTTCTTTCCATTAATCTCAAACTCCTCAAACTTAGCAATATTGTGGGCTATATCGTAAACTAATCTAACTTTTGCTTTGGGAAAATATTTTTTAAAACTCTTTCTTATCTGATGAGTTATTATCTGTCTATTTACAAAAGCAAAATTCGCTGCAGCCCTCATAGCACCAAAATAATCTTTAGCAATGTCAGAATCCAAAGGAGCGTAAGCCAACTCTCTATCAGGAAGATGTTTAAATCCATAAATTTTTTCTATCTTCATTATATAATCGCTGGCAACCTGATGCCCTAACCCTCTGCTTCCAGTATGTATCATAACAACAATTTGCCCTTCTTTTTTCAATCCGAAAATCTTTGCAACTGATCCATCAAAAATTCTCTCAACTTCCTGTATCTCTAAAAAATGATTTCCAGAACCTATTGTTCCAAGTTGGTCTTTACCTCTAGCCTTAGCTCTTTGAGAAACCTTAGAAGCATCAGCCTCCTTTAAGCAGCCATTATCTTCAATGTGTTCTATATCTTCCTCACTAGCATAATCTTTATCCCTCGCCCAATTACACCCCATATTCATAATTTCATCTAATTCAGTCAAAGAAAATTTAAATTCAGAACCAACGCCTACTCCAGAAGGAACATTCTTATATAACTCGCTTAAAACAGCTTCACGTTTAAACATGAATTCCTCTTTGTTAATATCTAAAACTAAAAGACGAACGCCGCAATTTAAATCATAACCTACGCCTCCAGGAGAAATAACTCCTTTTTCCAAATCAAAAGCTGCGACACCTCCAACGCAAAAGCCATACCCTTGATGAGCATCAGGCATAGCAATTGACTTTCCAACTATTCCAGGAAGCATAGCCACATTCTTCACTTGCTCTATGGTCTTCTCCTCTTTCTTTATCTTTTCAAACAGTTTCTCAGATGCAAATATAATTCCGGGGACATTCATCTTTCCCTCTTTCTCTATTTCAAAAATGTTTTCCGCTTTCTTCTTTATGTTTACCATAAAAAATCAAGAAATCATAAATATTTAAAGTATGGCTTATCAAAAAGTAAGAGAGATCTATTTAACAGAAGAGCATCTTATATCAATTTGCACCTTTGAAGGTCTTCCCAATTTTTTAAATTCATCAAAAGATAAATAATAGTGTATTTCTACTTTTCCAACTTGCCTGCAATTAGGATCCGAATATTGAAAATAAACTCTCTCTACTTTTCTGTCAATACCTTCACTATTATAAATTCCTGTATCGGAAACAAAAGCAATTTCATCTAAAGAGAAATTGTCCGCTTCATTAGTTCTTGAATTGCAAGAACTTGCAGAAAAACCAACAAGGTCAGCATTAAGTATTCTTCTCAAAATCTGTGGTTCATCAGCCATAAAAATCAAGAAAAAATAAAGATATATAAAGATTTATATAGCAAAAAAATCCAAATTTTAAGTGATAAAAAGATTATACAATCAGGAAGATGAAGTAAGTCATTTAGATTATAGAGTTTTCTCTCCTATTGAAACAGGTCTATCCTATGAGGGAAACAGCAGCGAAGATTATATGAAAAAAGATTCGCCTATAAACTCCCAAGAAAACAGATATAAGTGCATAACGCAAAGAAGAAATTATTAAACATCCAAAACAGCTTGAATTTCCCAAACACCATCATCCGTTTTCTTGACAAACATTTCAGAATAAGTAGGGGCTTTCACATTCTCAAGACCAAAATATAAAGAAGCATCATCACCATACAAAGTAGCCTTAACATTGTTCCCGCGAACAAAAACTTCTCCTTTTTTAACAATAAAGTTCTCGGCATCTAATAAGTAAATTATCTCATCCAAAAAATTGTAAAGCAAGCTTTCAATGTCCTGACCTACAACTACAATCTCCTTAAATTTCCTTGGCTTAATTTCTTTCCCCTTTGTCATGAAGTCAGAAATTGCTAAAACTACATTCTCAAACACTTCATTGATAGTTCTCCCGTATGCCTTAAATTTTATTTCTGAGGTGTGTTCAAGAAACTCGTACTTCAAACTATGATTCATCAAAATACCAAGAAATAGAGATTAAAAAACCTTTATAGTCCAAAAAGCATAATCTTTATAATCTCTTTCCAATACTTAAAAAAATGAGATTTACCGATTTTATAGTTCTCTTTTCATTATTCGCTTTCTTACTTTCCAGCTTATACTTGCTATGGTTGAATCTGCCTCAAGAAACAATAGAGTTTAAATCTTATAACGCAGAAATAACAGAAAATTTATCATTAAAAAGCTCTCAATTCTATCCAAGAATGCGCTACCGCAATTCTGAAATATCCTATAATCTAGCAGAAAACTGCAGTCTTAAAAAGCAAAAAGATCTAGAAGAAGCAGTAAGGACTCTTGAACAAAAAACAATTCTACAATTCTACAAATCAGACGAACCAGAAATAATAATAACCTGCTCAAATATACAACCAAAAGATGACGAAAGAAATTTCTTTATTGCTGGAGAAGGAGGGCCTACACTAGTTATAAACGCCACAAAATATTCAGTAATATTAGAAGGAAAAATCTCTTTGTATAGAGCAGAAAACTGCGAAACTCCTCAAGTAGCAATTCATGAACTCCTTCATTCCCTTGGATTCGATCATAACAATAACAAAAAGAGCATAATGTATCCAGTAACTGATTGCGAACAAGAAATTGACGAGTATATAATAGAAGAAATAAAAGAGCTATACTCAGAAAACTCCGAACCCGATTTAGTAATAGAAAAAGTAGAAGCTAACAAAACAGGAAGCTATGTCAACTTAGAAGTCTCGATGTCTAACCAAGGTTTACAAGATATAAAAAATTCTTCACTAAAAATAATCATAAAAAATGATTTAATAAAAAATTTTGACGTTGGAAGTTTTGATATTGGATCTAAAAGGACACTTAATATAAAAAACTTAAAAATACCTAAAGAAACAACAGAAATAACTATCATTACAAAAACAGAAAAAATTGAAACCAACGAAGAAAACAATGTAGCAAAAATACATCTTAGTCAATAATTGCAAATATTTATATAATTAAATGGCATTTTCACAGAGATAATATGGCAGAAAGAGACGAAATATTAAAAGAAAAACTGGAATATTCTGGAATATTCGATTTTGCAGCATTTTATGTATTTGCAAACTCATGGTTAAAAGAAGAAGGATTTAAGGTTAGCGAAGATAAATACTCAGAAAAAACAAGTGGAAACAAAAGAGACATAGATGTAGAGTGGAAGGCCACAAAAGAATTATCGGATTACTTCAAAACTGAAAATAAAATAAAATTCGAGATAAGAGATCTTACAGATATTGAAGTAGAAATAGACGGCAAAAACAAAACAACGAATAAAGGAAAAGTTAGCGTAGAAATAAAACTTGTTATAGTTAAAGATCACAAAGGAAAATGGGAAACTTCTGCATTTTCAAGAATGGCTAGAGACATTTATAATAAGTATATAATACCTTCAAGAGTTGGATCTATAGAGGGCTTAGCCATAGGAAAAACGAAAGAATTTAGAGAAGAATTGAAAACTTTCTTAGAAATATATGGGAAAGCAAAGTAATTTCATAGTAGCGATATACATATTTCAAAAAGCAAAATGTTTATATAATTTTATCTTGCTTTAATCCCATGGCAAAACTTAATTTTTTATTAATCTGCACGATTATATTAATAATCGTTCCATTAGTCAATGCCACACCAAACATAGAAATAGAAAAAATAGACAAAGGCTCCACAATAATTTCTGAATTAACAAATCCTGCAACATTTGACTTCATAATTTACAACAAAGGACCTGCAGAAAAATTTGAGATCTACTCCCTAGTTGGAGTCTCTATGGGGCCTAAAGGCTACTTCGACCTAAAAGAAGGTAAAAACAGGATTTCTGTAACTGCCTATCCAAATGAAGATTTAAGAAAAAGAACAGGCTTCCTAAACTTTGATTATGAAATAAAAGGTATTCAATCTGGAATAATTAAAGATAGATTACTAATAAAAATAGTCCCTCTAAAAGAGGCTATAGAAGTAATAGCTATACCTCTAAATCCTTCTGAATCAGAATCCATAATCACAATAAAAAACAAAGAAAACACAAATCTGGATAACATAGAGTTAGAATTTAAGTCTATGTTTTTTGAATCACAAAAAACAATCTCATTAAAGCCTTACGAACAAATAAACATAACAATACCAGTAACCAAGGAAAAAATAAAAAAATTAAGTGCTGGCCCGTACATTATAGAAACGCAAATAAAAAAAGATGAAAGCAAAGAACAAATTGAAAGTGTATTGGACTATCTTGAAGAGGAAGGTATTTCTGTGGAGAAAAAAATAGAAGGGATCATATTTAAAAAAACTACAATAACAAAAATGAATAGAGGAAATACAAATTCAATGTCCTCAACAGAAATAAAGAAAGATGCTGTATCCAGGTTGTTCACAGTAAATTCTCCAGAACCATCAGAAATACAAAGAGAAGGTTTATTTGTTAAATATATCTGGAACAAAGAACTTTCCCCAGATGACTCGTTCATAGTAGAATCAACAACAAACTATCTATTTCCTCTAATAATTATAATTCTAATAATCGTAATCGTGCTTCTTGTAAAAATGTACACACAGACAGCAACAAGCCTTAGAAAAAGAGTGTCTCTTGTAAAAACAAGAGGAGGGGAATTCGCCCTAAAAGTTACTATTCATGTAAAAGCAAAAAAACACTCTGATAGAATACAAATAGTTGACTCTCTACCAGTCATGACGAAGCTTTATGAACAATTCACAAAACAGCCATCTAGAATAGATCACCAATCTGGAAAGTTATATTGGAACATTGATAAGCTTAACGCTGGAGAGGAAAGAATATTCTCTTACATAATTTACTCAAAGCTCAATGTTATAGGTCGTTTCGAACTTCCAGCAGCTGTAGCAGTATTCGAAGCAGAAGGAAAAACTCAAGAAGTGTTTTCTAATAAAGCGTTTTTCGTCTCAGAGAAAACAAAAAATTAATTTCTAAAAATCAACCAGCGTAAAGCGGCCCAATGTCAATTCCAGCTTTAACTTTCTTCAAATAATATTCTTCTATCTTCTTATATCTCTGAGCAGTTTCCTTAGAAACTGAAGGTTTAACTCTAGTAAACGCATAATCAAAATCTTCTCTTTCTATCTGTTTATTCATTATATCTCTTCTCAAAGAATTTAATGCAGCTTCACGAACTAAAGATTCTATATCTGCGCCTACAAAACCTTCAGACAATTTTACAAACTCTTCGACGTCAACATCTTTAGCTATTGGTGAATTCTTAAGATGTACTTCAAAAATCTTTCTCCTGCTATCTTCATCAGGAACATCAGCAAGAATAACTCTATCAAATCTTCCAGGACGAAGTAAAGCAGGGTCCAACATATCAGGTCTATTAGTTGCACCTATAATTGTCACATCTTTAAGGCCTTCAAGTCCATCAATCTCAGCTAAAAGTTGATTCAAAACTCTTTCAGTTACTTTATTACCCACATCGAGGCCTCTTCTTGATGCCAAAGCATCTATCTCATCAAAAAAGATCACACAAGGAGCTACCTGTCTGGCTCTCTCAAAAACTTTCCTTACACCCTCTTCGCTTTTGCCAACCCACATACTCAAAAGACTAGGCCCCTTTATATTAATAAAATTAGACTCGGATTCCTTAGCAACCGCTTTAGCCAATAAAGTTTTTCCTGTTCCAGGAGGACCATAAAGCAAAATACCTCTTGGAGCCCTGATGCCCATTCTCTTAAAAGCTTCAGGATGTAAAATTGGCCATTCAACAGCTTCCTTCAATTCTTGTTTTGTCTTCTCCATTCCACCTATATCCGTCCAAGAAATATTAGGTGCTTCAACAAATACTTCCCTCATTGCACTAGGTCTTACAACTTTCAAAGAATCCTCAAAATCTTCTAAGCGTATAATAATCTTATCAAGAACCTCTTTAGGAATAGGTGCATCTTCCTCAAGTTTAAGCTCAGGAAGCATTTTTCTTAATACACTCATAGCCGCTTCTTTCGTTAAAGCCGACAAATCAGCACCTACAAAACCATGAGTCTTTCCAGCAAGAAAATCTAAATTAACATTTTTTGCAAGCGGCATATTTCTCGTATGAATCTTCAAAATTTCCAATCTCCCTAATTTATTTGGAACCAAAATCTCAATCTCTCTATCAAATCTTCCAGGTCTCCTTAGAGCTGGATCAATAGAGTTTATTCTATTAGTTGCGCCGATAACAACAACTTTTCCTCTGGACTTCAAACCATCCATCATACTAAGCAGCTGACTTACAACTCTCCTCTCAACTTCTCCTTGGACTTCTTCTCTTTTTGGAGCAATAGCATCTATCTCATCAAAAAAGATTATACTTGGAGCATTTTTCTGCGCATCCTCAAATATATCTCTTATTTTTTTCTCAGATTCTCCATAAAATTTACTCATTATTTCTGGACCATTTAACAATATAAAATTAGAATCCGTTTCGTTAGCAACTGCTCTCGCCAGTAGTGTTTTTCCTGTTCCAGGAGGACCATGCAACAAAACACCCTTAGGAGGCTCAATACCAAGTTTCTCAAATATCTCTGGATGTTTTAAAGGCAACTCAACCATTTCTCTTACTTTTTTTATTTCTTCTCTCATGCCGCCTACATCTTCATAAGCTACATCAGGAACAGTTTCATCAGCGACCTCAACAGCTTTAGGATTTAAAATAACCTCTGTATCCTCACCTATAAAGCAACCTTGATTTGGAGAAATAGAAGCGACTATAAATTTAATCTGTTGAAAACCTGAAAAAGCAGGATGACCAGAAAATAAATCTTGTAAGTCTCCAAAGATATCCGGAAAACCTTCACCCATAACATCTCTCCTCCTATGGGCGCTGCCCAAAGACAAAATGTCTCCCTTTAAAACGGGACGGCCAAGTAATCCATTTCTTAACATCTCAGGATCACCTTGAACCATGATACCTGACTGTGAAGGAGCAATAACCACTCTAGAAGCTTTCTTCAAATTAGCTTTCTTAACCTGCACATGCTCACCAAGACTAACTCTAGAATTTTTTCTTATCAATCCATCAATTCTTATAATATTCTCTCCTACATCTGCAGGATAAGCTCTATCAACTATAGCAAAAGTCTCTCTACCACCCTTAATAGAAATTATATCCCCTCTAGCCAAACCTAGACCTTTCATTAGTTCAGGATCTATTCTTGCAATTCCTTTATATACATCATCCTGTAAAGATTCTACAACTTCAAGTTTTACTAAATCATTTTTAGCCATATTATTTTATGTCCCCCATAGATTTGTTACTTTTATTCTGTTTACTGATAAAGGAAGCTTCATCAAAAAAATTCAAGCTCAATTTACCAAAATCATCAAAGCACATCCGAACAACATCATTCATATCCGTTCTCATTCTCTGATTCATTTCATTTATAAAATCTACTATTTCTTTGGGTATACTCACTGCGTGACTGTTTCCAACAAGTCTAAGTTTTACACTATAAGTTTTCCCCCTCAGATTATTATAATAATTATAGTTGTTTACATCAGCAGGGTGAATTATTTTATCTTTACACCTAGAACACTCAACTGCTCTCATCTTAAATCCAGATTTAACCAAAGTCAAAGGAGCCATCTCAATATTACAAGCCTTGCAAATAATAGTCGCATCAAATATATCTTTCATAGTACACCAACAGTATACACTGTGAGTATATACCAAATATTTAAATGTTTCTATTTTCAACTCTCTTAATGAGTTTAATAAAGGGGTTTTTTAATATAAAAGAAATAGAAAAAGATGTAATAGGTTCATCTGATAGAAAAATTCACGAAGAACAAAAAGCTCTCGAAGTTAGCATAAAAGAAGGGTCTGCTGCTAGTTTTTCCGCTGGTCTTGGCACAAACTATATTTCTCTATTCGCTCTAGCAATGAAAGCTAGCACCACACAAATAGGTCTTCTAAGCTCTCTAACAGGCTTGATGTCCCCGATATCGCAGTTATATGGCAGCAAATCAATGGATCATCATTCAAGGAAAAAAATAGTTTTAAAATTTACAATTCTCGAAGCAATTATGTGGATCCCAATAATAATCTTAGGTATTCTCTTTTGGAAAAATGTTTTTCAAGACTACTTGTCTTACGTTCTAATATTTTTTTATACAATTCTTACAATATTTTCAGGTATGGCCGTGCCTGCCTGGTTCTCGTGGATGGGAGATCTAATTCCTGAAAAAGACCGTGGAAAATATCTAAGCAAAAGAAATCAAATAACTGGTTTAGTAGGACTTCTAGGTGTAATCATAGGAGCAGTTTTACTAGATATATTTGAAACAAAAGGATTAGTATTAATAGGCTTCTCAACAATATTTGCTCTTACTTTTACATTCAGAATAATATCAATTTTAGAGCTAAGAAAACAATTCTCGCCAAAAATAAGAATAAAAAAAGAAGATTATTTTTCTTTTAAAGATTTCTTAAAAAGATTTGACAATTATGGAAAATTCGCCGTGTATCTTGGGTTATTCAATTTCGCAATTATGATTGCATCACCCTTCTTCATTGTATATATGAGAGAAATACTTGAATTCAATTATCTAACTCTAATAATAATCTCAATCAGTTCCTCAACTTTCTATTTGATTTTTTCACCAATCATGGGCAAATTTGCAGACAAATATGGCAACATAAAACTATTCTACACGGCAAACTTATTTTTTGTATTAAGTCCGCTAATGTGGATCCTAATAAAAAGTCCAATACTTTTAATATTAATCCCGCAGTTAATTTCTGGTTTAGCAAACGCTGCACTAATAACCTCGACAACAAACTTCACTTATGATTCAGTAAGGCCGCAAAAAAGAGGAATATGTATAGCTTACACAAATTTAATTAGTGGAATGGGCATATTTGTAGGATCAATTCTAGGTGGTGTTCTAATAAAGATCTTTTCAAACTATTATACAAACCCCTTCTTCATAATTTTTGGAGTAGCTTCATTAGCCAGACTGCTTGTAGGAATTTTATTCCTGCCGCATCTAAAAGAAGAAAGAAAATTCAAACGCCTTCCTCCAGTAAAAATAAGTCTTGCCCACCCATTTAGATCGATACATGCAGAAATTGGATGGTTTAGAAAAATTTCTAAATAACTCTTTGACAAAGGAAATCTTTAAAAGTAATAGAAGATACAGATAACTATGTTTTTTGATAAGAATAAAAGCAATAATAAATGTGAACAATGTAATGGCAATATAGAAAAAAAATATAGCTTTTGCCCTTTTTGCGGCGACTCTTTGATAGATATTAAGAAACAAAGAGAAGATTATGGACTTATAGGTAAAAATGACTTGGAAGAAAATAATGAGGATCAGGTCATGCAAAATGGCTTAGGAATAACAGACAAACTAATTAACAGTGTATTTAATTCAATGTTGAGATCGCTTGACAAACAATTCCAAAATCAGATAAAGAATGTAAGAAAAGAAGAAAAAACAGAGATAATGACTTTTCCAAATGGAATAAAAATAAAAATCTCTGGACCATTTCAAGAAAAGCAAAAATTAAAGCAAAAAAAACCTCAACAAATAGAAATAAATGAGTCACTGATAAGAAAGATTAATTCTCTTCCAAAAGAGAAAGCGAAAACTTCCATGAAAAGAATAGGGAACAGAGTTTTATATGAACTAAAGACTCCTGGGCTTACCTCGCCTCACGATGTCCTTGTATCAAAACTAGAATCTGGCTATGAGATAAAAGCTGTAGGAGACAAAAAAGTTTATGTGAATTCTATACCTATAAACCTCCCACTAAAATCCTATTCTATAATGGACAATAAATTGCTTATGGAATTCTCAGCACATGAAGAAATCTAAAAGAAATGATCGTGCCAGGATTCGAACTTGGGACCTCTGCCTTTCCGAAATATTTATCAGAGCAGCGCTCTAACCAACTGAGCTACACGATCTCAAGTTTTCTAAATTCAGACCTTTTATAAAACTTGCCTTAGGTCTAATTCCTTAAAAAAAGTCCTTGCATATAAAGTCTTATAAACCTTTCAAATTAAATTTACATATGAGGATAAAACAAAACAGGATAAAAAAAACAATAATCATTTTCATTGTGTTATTAATTATAATAACTGGTCTTCTCTTATATTATGATCTTAAAAATAAAGGATTCTGTCTGATCAACCCTGAAACTGGCACAGAATCTGGTTGCTCCTCTGTAACAAATTCAAAATACGGTTTAATGTTTGGAATAAAATTGAGTCTCCTAGGATTCATTGCGTTTATAATATTGTTTATAATTCATTTATTCTCAGTTATAGAACACAAATACGTTAAAGAACTAAAAAAAATATTTTTGCTCTCATGTTTCCTAGGTGGAGGTTTCGCCTTATATTTCATTTATCTGCAAATCTTTATCTTGAAAAAAATCTGTTCCAACTGCCTGATAATAGATGCCCTTATGATTGTAGTTCTAGTACTTGCCTTTATAGATTTTAAAATGGAAAAAAACCTCAAAACATAATACGGTAGCCGGGAATCGAACCCGGACGTTGAGCTTGGGAAGCTCACATACTACCACTATATTACTACCGTATATTTTACTCAGTTATGAAGATTTCTTAAATATTGCCTCATATAGACAATTTGGTTTATTAAGACTCTAGTTTTTCCAAATTATCTATTAGAGCTTTAGGATAATTGAGTTACATTTTGCTATAAATCAACTAATTTAAAAATGCAATTTCCCATTACAACAAATGAGCGAAATATTAGAAAAATTGAAAAAATTCTGGAATTTTCTTAAAAAAGACACTTGGCAGTCCTGGATAGTTTCAATGATACTTCTAATAATAATCATAAAAGGCGTACTATTTCCAACTCTATCATTTATCACATCTAGTCCTTTACCTTTAGTGGTTGTAGAATCTTGCTCAATGTATCATTCTTCAGACTTTGAAAATTGGTGGACAGAAAATGAAGAATGGTACGAATCTAGATATATAACGAAAGAGCAATTTAAAAAATTTATAATGAAAAATGGGCTCAATAAAGGAGATATTATAGTAATTTGGGGACGTTCAGAGCCTAAAGTAGGAGATATAATCATCTTCCAAACCCCTTCTAGCTCAGAGGCAAAACATCCAATAATACACCGCGTCGTTTCCCTGAATCCACTTGGAACAAAAGGAGATAACGGGAAAACTAACCCTGGCCAAATTAAAGATAAGTACGGCAGCGGTATAGACGAATCAGACATAAAAAAAGAAAACGTCCTAGGAAAATCTATTTTCAAAATTCCCGCTTTAGGATGGATAAAACTCATATTCTTTGAACCATTTCGTCAGCCAAGCGCCAGAGGGTTCTGCAAGTAAAAATCCCAATATCACAGCAAGCTGTAGGGTATTTTAAACCTCAAACTGAGACTACGCAGTAAGCTGTGGAGTATTAAGCTCAGTTTGAGCAGTAAAAAGCAAAAATATAAATAACAAATAGTGTTCATAAATCCTAGTTCATTTAAAACTAAAATGGAATTTTGTGAGAAATGCGGAGGTATGATACTTATGCAGGGAGATGAGGCCCGTTGTGCTAGTTGCAACCATAAGTCAAAAAAGAAGCCAAAGCTAAAAACTTCCGAAAAAATGGAGAAAAGAGAGACAGTAGCAGTTGTAAAAGAGCAAGATGATATAAACCCTATAGTTGATGTAAAATGCCCAAAATGCAAAAACAAAAAATGCTATTTCTGGACACAACAAACAAGATCAGCAGACGAATCAGAAACCAAATTCTACAAATGTACTGAGTGTAAACACACTTGGAGAGTTTACAGATAAAGGTTTAAACAATCCATATCCAAAAGCTAGCACTCATCTGCACAATCTTCACTAAGTCTCGTATCAGCTTCTACCACTTCCCTAATAATATTTTGATCAATTACATCCGTAACAAGAACCATGCCCTTACCTTCATCATACCTAACAAGTCTAAAAACCCTTTCAGGAAGTCTTCCTTCATTTACAGCATCACTAAAAAGATCACTCTCGTAAAGATAATGAATTCCTCGCACGTCAACGCCAAAATATTGTTCTCCCTTGTCGCTCTCAGTCATCCTTAAATCTCTATTGTAACCATTAATACGTCTAAACCCCATATTCAAACCCCCGCTAAGGTATTTTTATACTTTCGCTAAGGGAATCTTTAAAAATCGCCCTTTCTTGCTCAGTTAATGGCCTCGTAGCTCAGCCCGGTTAGAGTACCACGCTCTTAACGTGGGTGTCGCGGGTTCAAATCCCGTCGGGGCCATTTTGCTCATCGCAGTGAGGAACACCGCAACGAAGTGAGGATGTCCACAACAAGAATGAGCAAAATATATCAATCTTCAGCAGCGAGAAAGCCCACAGCGTTAGCGAGCAGATCCGCATCAAGAGAACACAAAATATATCCATCCGCAGCAATAGAGTGCAAAATATATCAATCAGTTATTAACTATATAATAGTAATATTTATATAATCCACATTTAACTAAATTTTATGGAATTTAAAATACTGACTGCTCAAAGAGAAAAAACTAGGAAACTAGAATCATTCATAAAAGACGGTCTAGAAGAAACAGAGATCAGTGTAGTATACGATAGAGCGACGTTACGAGGAGGATTTTATAATGCTATAAACGAAAGAGATTACGACTTAGTTATATTAGATAATGAAGCACTTAACAGCAGAGAATTAGGGCAAATTACCGCTCTGGCAAGAAAGAAGAAAACAAAAGTAGTAGGTTTTACCAGCGATTTAGACTTAGCAGAGCAAGTAAGAAGATCTGGGCTCCCAGTTTATGTATATCTAAGAAATTCAAAAGCAAATTCACTATCAGGTTATGTTCGCGGCATTGCCCTTAAAGAAGAATGTGTGCGAAGTCTAGCAGAAGAAGTTGCAGCTTAAATATCCTTAATACATATTCAATAAACTTTAACAATAAAAAACAAGGTTCTAATTATCAAAAAAGTAAGTTAAAAACACCCCAACAAACTTAACCAACCAATCTCTTAATGTTTTCTATATTCTCAGCAACTTCCTGTCCCTTTTTAGTTAGTTTTATCAACTTTATTCTGCCTTTTCTCTCAAAAACGACAAGCCCAAGTCTTTCAAGGCTCTGAAGTATCTTAACAGCGTGACTATATGTACAATCTACCTCTTTAGCCAAAACGCTTCCATATCTTACCCTTGCAATCCTTTTCAAAGCTACAAGCATCAAAGCAGGCTTTCTTCTAAAGAAGATATCAAAGTTGTCTTTTGTTTTGTCTTCAAACATTTTAAGATATATAGGTTATAACCTATATATTACACCCAACGCTTGCTCCTTTTAAATCTTTCTGCTATTTTGTTATCTAAAAGAGTAACAAGCTAAGTTAAGGAGCTTCTTTTCCAGTAAGAGCCTTATACATTTGCAAATATCCCTTACTCAATAGTTTCACTTTACCAGCAACCATCTCTATTCTTGACTTTCCTTCATTAAAAGACTGTTCAACATACAGACTATTTCTTATCATTTTTACAATTTCTTCTTTAGTCGTGACAATCTTAATATCTTCATCATCTATTGATCCCTTATTTACAAATATCTCTCCATCCATGACTTCCGCATTAAATACTTCAGAATCAAAATTAAATTCTATCTTAGGTTTCTCAGAGCTTAAAGGAGGATTATGTAAATTATTAGCCCCGAGATTATACAAAACATAAAGAACGAAGCTTTCATCAAATTTTAAAGCAGCCTCCTCATCACTTAAATTCTCTATACTATTTTTCACAATTCCAAATCTTCCACCAGAATCACCATTATTAGAAAAATTCTCAGAATTAGAACCTTGAAGAGTATAAAACAGAAAGCCGACAGCTATTAAAGAAACAACAATAACTAAAGAAACTATCAATATATTCTTAGACATTAGAAATAATAAAATAATTAATTTATAAATCTAAGCCCAGTTTATGGAGCATAATTTTTTCAGCCTTGTAAAAATGTGGGCAGAATGTGAGAGATTATTTAAGTGATGGCCAAACCCATCTTTGATACCAACTTGAAGCATGGTCTTCGGTTGCATCCCATAATTCCATCATTCTAACCGCTTGAGAATCAACTCTTTGTTCATCTTTCAAATTGTAATTTAAATCTCCTGCCAATTTTTTCTCAACCTGTTCTGCGCTAAGCAAAGGATATTCTTTTTGAATATTACTCCTACAATGTTCTACCGCTCTCGCTCTAATTAATGAAACATCTCCAATAACAGAATTATAGACTGTTCTTGTCAAATCTATTGGCCCTAAAGTAAAAATTCCAATTAGAGCCGCTAATCCAAACCCAGCTTCAAAAGCCAATCTGGGTATTTCAAATACAGATGATTCTTCTTCTGACATAAAACAATAACAAAATAAATCCTATTTAAACTTTTTGCTTATAACTACTATTGAATTATGATATAATAAATTTTATTAAACGTTTTATCATAATTTTTATAATCCCTTATGCTATAAACCCAGTAGAATTTTCTCCAATTTAAATAATATCTCAATTCATATCTTGATATACAAAATTCAAATTTAAATAGTTTAATTATCAATTAAAATATGATTTGGCAAGATATAGTTATCGCAATTGCTAATGTCCTTTTCGGATACTCATTAGCATATCAAGTTTACATAGGTTTCAAAGAGAAAAAAGGACCAATAGCGTTACAAACTTCTTTACTAACAGCTGTAGGATTATATGCTGTGTCTGTTTCATTCCTAACTTTAAAACTCTATTTCTCAACTATTGTATCTATGTTTACAGCTACAATGTGGCTTTTTCTACTAATCCAAGGTATAATTTATAAAAAAGCTTGAGTTTAAGTTTAAAGAAAGATTTAAAACTAAAAATCCTATCGAAATTTAATGGACATTAAAAGAAAATTCAAAATACTTGCCGCTTCAGACCTTCACGGAGATTCAAAAGCGGCAAAAAAACTCGCTCAAAAATCAGAAGATGAAAACGTGGACTTAGTAGTTTTATGTGGAGATATCACAAGTCATTTAGAAACCAAAGATATAATAAAACCGTTTAAAGACAAAAATAAAAAAGTCTTAATTCTTCCAGGAAATCACGATTCATTCGCAACAATAGATTTTATATCTTCCTTATACAGCATTAAAAACATCCATGGTTACTCAGCTATTTATGACAATATAGGTTTCTTTGGAGCAGGTGGAGCTAATTTAGGTCCAGGAATAACCAGTGAAAGAGAACTAATGGAAAGTCTAGAAAGAGCCCATTCCGGTCTCAAAGGAATTGAAAATAAAATAATGGTCACACATATGCATCCCAGAGGTTCCAAATCAGAATTTTCAGGAATCAGAGGAAGCGAATCAATAAGAAAAGCAATAAGAAAATTTAAGCCCTCCATTTTGCTCCACGGCCACATTCATGAAGCGGCAGGAATAGAAGAAAACATAAATGGAACAAGAGTAATCAATGTAGGCAAAAACGGAAAAATTATAGAAATTTAATCATCTCTTAGGTTTAGTAAACTCTTCATAATTAACAGACTCAGCAGCTTCATTCCTTCCCAAAACCAATAGTTGGATTGCTTCTTCTTCATCGCTCTCCTTTCTTTCGTAATACAAAAAGCCACCTTCAGGGTCATTTTCTCTATAGCCTATTGGGACTTTAGCTTCTATACTGTCTCCAGACCTAACAGTATTAGCCCCATAAAAAACAAGGCGCTTTATTCCACATCTTTGACCACGAGGTATTGTTGCCACATCAAAAATATATTTAGTAACGAAACCTGTTTCATCGGAAGAAAGTTTTTCGCCTATTCTAGCCTCGCCAGTATGAACGGAAGTCCTTCTATTTTCCACACTAATACCCTCAATTAAAAAAGTAATATCCTTAACTAATTCCCAAGAGTTTCTTGTTTGTCTCTCATTCATTCTAATAGTCATTATTATCTCTATTTAAAAATTATTACAATCCATTTTTTGCTATAAACACAGCCAACCATAAAACTATATATTTTAAAATCCTCTTCTTCATAAGAAAAAATGGCCGTAAATGATTTTATACCAATAACAGGTGTTAAAAAAACAACTGAGAAAGAAGTCAAAGAAAAACCAACTCTAGCAGAGCTTACAACAATTGAGTCTCCAGGGAAACCAGTCCCAGCAAGCTCCATGCTTGACGAAACACAAAAGAAAAAACCAGCAAGAAGAAAAGCAAAAAAAGAAAGAGTAACTCCTGAAAAAATTGAAGCTCCTGAAAAAGATTCAATTCTTATCATAACAGAAAAACCACAGGCAGCACAAAAGATTGCATCAGCTCTCGGCTCTGCAAGAAAACAGCAAGAAAGCGGCGTTTACTTCTATTCATTAGAAAACAATGGAAAAAAGATCGTAGTATGTTCTGCAGTAGGGCATTTATTCAACTTAACATATATGAAAGGAAAATCAGGATGGCCAATATTTGACCTAGAATGGACTCCATCTTATAGCAAATCCTCCTCAGCATTCACAAAAAGATATTTTGATTTAATAAAAAAGTTATCTAGAAAAGCAGAAGAAATAATAATAGCTACAGACTATGATGTTGAAGGCGAAGTAATAGGTTGGAATGTCTTGCGTTTTATATGTAAAAGAGAAAACGCAAAAAGAATGAAGTTCTCAACACTAACAAAAGAAGAGCTACAAAGTTCATATGGCTCCCTTTTACCAGAAATAAACTGGAATAACGCATACGCAGGAGAAACTAGACATATAGTAGACTGGCTCTACGGTATAAATCTTTCTAGAGCTCTAATGTCTTCAATAAAATCAATTGGTTCTTTTAAAATATTATCCATAGGTCGTGTTCAGGGTCCTTCTTTAAAAATAATAGTAGACAAAGAAAAAGAAATAGCTTCTTTTAAATCTCAACCTTATTGGCAAGTTTTAGCTCTTTCTAATGATCATCAGTTCCTGCACCCAAAAGACATATTTGAAAAAGAAGAGTTAAAAAAATTTGAAGAAATAAAAGAAGGAACAGCAGAGACTATAACAAAAACAGAAATAGTACAACCCCCACACCCTTTTGATCTAACAACTCTTCAAAAAGAAGCATATAGAGTCCACAGGTTGTCTCCCTCGCAAACTCTTTCAACAGCACAAAAACTTTATCTTGAAGGTTTAATTTCATATCCAAGAACCTCCTCTCAAAAAATACCTCAAAACATAAATGCGAAAAAGATATTAAAATCACTAGAAAAGAATTTCCCTCAAGTGAAAGAAGTATCAAGAACAAACCCAATAGAAGGAAAAAAGACAGACCCTGCACACCCCTCTATTTATCCAACTGGAGAATTCAAAAAACTAGCAGACAAAGAAAGCAAACTATATGATTTAATAGTAAAAAGATTCATCTCAGTATTTTGTAGAGACGCTCAAACAGAGAACAAAAAAGTTACCATTGCTTCCATTTCCCCAAAAACAAAAGAAGAAATCTTATTTTGTTCATCCGGTCTAAAAGTCTTAGATAAGGGCTGGACAAATGTATATCCTCTTGAATTCAAAGAAAGCATTGTTCCAGAGTTAAAAGGTAAAGTGAAAATAGATGAAATAAAATTTGCAGAAAAAGAAACTCAACCTCCTAAAAGATATACTCCTGCATCTTTAATCTCTCTCCTTGAAAAAAAGAATCTTGGGACAAAAACAACTCGTTCTCTAATAATAGATACTTTGTTCGACAGAGGCTATCTAGATGGTGATTCAAATATAAAAGCGACCCATCTAGGAATTAAACTGATAGAATCTCTAGAAAAATATTCACCTATTATAATAGATGAAAACCTCACAAATAAACTTGAAGATGAAATGGAGCAAATACAAAACATCAATTCAAAAGAAAACAAACAGTTTATCTTAGGTTCAGAAGAAAAAAGAATAATTGAAGAAACAAAAAGAATAATAACAGATATTTCAAAAGATTTTAAGACAAAAGAGAAAGAAATCGGTGCCTCTATAATGAAAGGTATTGAAGTCCAAAGAGAAACACAAAAAGAAAACAGTAAAATAATGCGCTGCCAAAAATGTAATATCGGTGATCTCAGAATTATATATTCTAAAAAAACTTCAAGATCTTTCATAGGCTGCTCAAATTATCCTAATTGCAAACAAACTTTCTCTCTTCCTCCTCAATCTCTAATAAAGAGAACAGAAGAAGATTGCCCAGAGTGTCGTTTCCCCAAACTTCTCTCTATAAAAAAAGGAAGAAAGCCCTGGAAGTTCTGCTTTAACCCTGAATGCCCTGCAAATAAGAAAAGAATCGAAGAATACAGGGCGAAGAAAGCAGAACAGGAAACTATATAACAACTTCAGAATCTCTTCCAGCCTGATTAATAACAGTTTCATCAACCAAATTATTAATAGAATTAAACATAGCAGTTAGATAATTTTCTCTATCTATGCCTCTTCTATCAAAAATGTGATGCTCTCTAGTATAAAAAACAAGCCCCTTAATCTTTTTCTCTGAGTCTCTTAAAACATCTACTCTTAAATCGACAAGTCTATCATTAACTTTGGCCTTGAAATATCCTCTGTCATTTTCCTTCATATTACTTACCAATTTCTTCCTACCTTCAGCGCTTAAAAGTCTAGATAATTTAACATATGGATGTCTGCCCTTTTCATCGCGAAAGTCATTTGCATTTAACCCAATTACGTCTGAAAAAGTTCTACTAACTTTAGATTGAGTTCGCCCCATATAAACAAAAGCCAAGTCACCATCTAATTCACTTTCAAAAGCATCTATAACAACACCATAAGCGCCCTCTCTAAAAACTTCAAGAGCTTTTCTTATGCTTCTACTTTCAGACGCCAATCTAGAATTAGTAAGAGAAATAGATTCGCTAGACAATCTAAGACCAGCAACAACTCCTGCCAAATCCTCAGGAAAACCAACTATTCTAGGATCTGCTCCTCCAGCTATTTTTGAAAGCAAATACCTTCTTCTAATATCTGCTGCAATATTATTCGCCCTATCTAATTCACCAGACAGTCTTTCAGTCTCCTTTGTTTGTCTTTCTATATTAACACTTTGTTCTGTAACCAAACTATTTAATTGCCTTAATTCACTTTCATATCTTACTACATGTGTTTCTAATTCTTCATTCCTAGAAACAACTAACCTATATTCCTGAGTCAGACCTTCCAATCCTTTCTCCATCTCTTTTTTCTCTGCAATCAATCTCTGAACATCTCCATTAGCTGTTTCAAGTCTCTTGCTAGTTTCCCCTAAACCTGTTTCAAGCGCTTCATATCTCTTTCTACTTACAGGCATATACCTCACAACATACTGCCAAGCATCAGATAAATACTCTCTAAGTCCCATAAAATCTCAACCCAGAAACTCTTAAAATACCTTTAGTAAAGCTTAAAAACCATCCAAAAAGCCAACTTTATGGTAAAAAAACAATATTATGTAGGTCTTGATGAATCCATGGGCCCAAACGTAAGATCCCTAGCCTATTACGTGGCGTGTGTTTCAACAGATCCTAAAGATGCAAGTCCGGGAGAAAAAAGATTAAAAGACAGATCTTTAGGCTTAGGAAATTTATGCGTAGACTCTTTGTATTTCACAACAGAAAGACAAAACAAAAGATTAAGAGGTGAACTAAGAAACGATCCATATTTTAGATTAATAAATGGTATGTTAAAAAGATTTGTAGGAAACAGTTACGAATTCAACTTTTATTTTGACGGCGGGTCTTGGAGTCATAAAGATTTAATGGATTTAAGAGGCATAAAAAGACTTTCTAAATCCAGAATCATGTTCATTCCTGGAGGAGACAGGACAGTACCTTTAATTCATCAAGCAGACAGAGTAGCCCATGTGTTAAGAACTCTAAACTCTCATTCATCTAAAGTAGCTCAAAAAATAGCCGCACTAAGGGAAGCAAATCCAGGAATAGACAAACTTTTGGGAGAAAGAAGAATAGTGTAAGTAAAATTATTACCATTTGGCTCTAATACCTAGATGTTTGCATCGGCCAAAAGGTAATTAGAGATTGTCCACCGTAAAGAAAAATTCGCGAATACTCCAGAGCTTGCTGCTATTGAGTAGAGAATTTTTAGACAATCTCTTTATTTCTTATCAAACCTTTGATTATCTCTGCTATATAATTTATCACTCATCATCTTGTCCCAAACTTCTTGTAAGTTTATCTTATGGCTATTTGCAATACAACAAATAGTAAAAATCACATCAAACAACTCTTGCCCCAAATCCTTTGTATCTTCAGTTGGTTTCTTTTTCTTATAGACAATTTCTTGACTTATATGATAATTGAAATTGTCTTATTAGAGAATTCTAACTAAATTGTTATATATCTTTCAGAATTATCTATAGTCCCGTATAAATGATTCATCTCTCTAGCAACCTCTCCAGTTTCTTCAGATAACCTAGCCATCATTTCCAAAGCAGGCCGATATTGTGGATCAAATTGTCCTGTCCATTCATCAACTTGTTTTTGTATATCCTCAAAAGACATAATACAACTTAGGAACTAATCAATTTAAATATTTATATTATAAAAATTATAAATATGCCGAACATTTTGTCCAACATATTAAGATCAATAACAAAATCTTAAAGATAGATATTTATTATCTATTAGAAAATTGAGATATATTTTATTAATAATTCTCCTAAATCTACATTTTGGCTTTTTAAAACGGCCTCTAATTTTTCTCTTGAAACCTGAACAGGGTCTAAATCCTCTCTAAAACTATTTACATGATCAAACTCATAGTTATTAGGATTTCTACAATCTTCTCCATTAAATCTAAAACCGATACAATATGAATTATCATCATTTTCAGGATCTCTGACAGAAAAATTAACTACACCTATGTCTCTAAATAAACCTGTGTTTGGTCCGCCTTCATCCCAGCTTAATAATTCCATAAAAAATTAGAAAAAACAAGATACTTAAACCTTTCTACATTAACTATTATTAAGTAACAATTAATTTCCAGAAGATATTAGACACTTTGTCCCAAAGCCCTACAAAACTATTTCCCTTTTCTATTCCAAGCTCTTCCGCTAGGTCTAACTTTCATTTCAGGACTCTTACTTGTCAATCCTCTTGATTTCTTCCCTGCACTTGTCAACCCTCTTTGAGCTCTTCTGCTATTTTTCTTAAAAGTGATCCATTTGAAAACAGGATCGCTTTTTATCTCAGGTCTAGAAGGGTCAATCATAATAACCTCATAAAAATAATGCTTTCCATCCTTTCCAACAAAATAAGAATTTAAAACTTCAAGATTCTTATACTTCCTCTCCGCTCTAATCTCAGCAATCCAATGATAACTCATCTTCAAAGTCTTTCTATTTGTCTGCTTTCTAGATTTTCTTCCTTTAACCCCAACTCTAGTTCTTTTCCTTCCCCCTCTGACTAATCTTACTCTAAAAACAACAAATCCTTTTTTCGCCTTATAACCTAAAGCTCTAGCTCTATCAAGTCTCAAAGGTTTCTCAACCTTTACAATAGAATCAGAAGCTCTCCAATCAATCATTCTCTGTTTTACAATTTCGTCAGTTGGATTCTTCCAAGCTTCTCTTAAATGATGATACATTCCCTTAACCATCTCAATCCCTGTAAAAAGTGGTTTTTAAATCTTTTTGAAAGCAAAAAACAATCAAGCACTTTTACCAGAAATACTCCAATCGTAGTCCTTCAATTTCCCATCTCTAGAAGGATCCCAAAAAGCAATGTCATCATGTCCAAATTTCCCAATTGCTCTAGCCCATAAAATGCACTTCTCAGCCAAATGCAATTTCCGATGCTTATGTTTACTTCTCAAAGAGGGATCAAAAATAACAACGTTATTATTTAATCTATTATAAAATGAAGCACCATGTCTTGAAGTAAGAGCAAATGGATTCATTTCCATAGGAGTCATATTATGATCAGCAAGATAATTTTTCACAATCCCTAGATAAGCAGCAACATCATGAGGATAAAGAGTTAAAAGATCGCTTCCCTCCCTTTGTTCTTCTCCAGTATATCTTACAATATATTGTTCATGTATAGTCCTTCCTCTAATAGGTTCTCCAGAATCTTCATCAACCAAAACACTCGGTCTCAAACTTAAAACAGAAGAAAGATTGTACTGATTCCTCAAAACAGGAACATGCATCATTCTAAACTTATATCTCGAATTTTTTACAGTCCTTGAAGGAACTTCAACAACAATAGACGCTCCCTCTCTAAAAACTTTATGAGAATCATCATAAGCCTCAACTTTTATACCTCCAGTATTGTTCTCCGCATATCCAAAAAGCCTTATTCCCTCAGGCATCCAAACAAAAGGAACCTGCCTTTTCAGTTTCTCTCTTCCTCGCACAGGCCTGAAGCTATATCCTAAAACATTAATCTCTTCTTCCTTCAAATCACTTAAACCAGAAAAAGCACTAGCCCTTAGACTCAAAGGAGTCTCTGTACTAGTTAACGCTTCTGTTAAAGTTTCAGGCTGACTCAAAACAACATAGTCTCCATGTTTAAGAGCTTTCCTCGATGCATCTTTTCCGCTCAAATCGCCTCTATAAAATCTTCCGGGAATTATAGGACATCTAATAGTCAAAGCTTCGTTAGGAGACAAATCATCAATCATCCCAACTAAGCCCTGATTCCTACTATGTGTAACTCTCCCTAAAGATAAAATCTCGCTAACAGTTCTTTCATCAAAAAAAGTCTTCTTAACCATAAAAAAAGATCAAATAACCTCTATTTAAATTTTCCGCGACATTAACTTTTTATTTCTAAATTGGGTTTAATACCCTGCAGCTTGCTGCGCCAATTTGGAAATTAGAGATTGCTGGTCGCGAAGCGAAAAATTTCGCAGAAATATCTCATCAGCTTGCTGTGGGGATAGCGAAATTTTAGGCAATCTCTTTATAGCTCGAACTGAGTTAATAATTCACTATAGTTTACTTCGATCAGTCTCAGTTTGAGGCTTAAAAATACCTTTAGCATCTTGCTATGATTGAAAGAACAAATTTTAGGTAATATTTTTATACCTTCTCCATTTAGAATTTTAATGACTAAAAATAAATTTTATATAACCACCGCAATAGATTACGTAAACGCAGCACCACATATCGGTCACGCTTTTGAAAAAGTCATAGCTGACGTTTTAGCCAGATGGCATCGCCTTCTAAATAAAGATGTTTTCTTTCTGACAGGAACAGACGAAAATGCCCAAAAAAATGCTCAGGCTGCAAAAGAAAAAAAAGTTAAAACAGAAGATTTTGTTGATAAAAATTCAAAGCTATTCAAAGAATTATGTAAAAGCCTAAATATCTCATATGACAGATTCATAAGAACAACTGAAAAAGAGCATGTAATAAAATCACAAGAATTATTCAAAATAGCTTACGATCACGGAGATATCTACAAAGGAAAATATGAAGGATACTATTGTGATGGATGTGAAGCTTTCAAAACAGAAAAAGAATTAACAAACGGCCTATGCTCCGAGCATAATAAAAAACCTCGCTGGACCTCAGAAGAAACTTATTTTTTCAGAATGTCAAAATACAAAGAGCAAATAATAGAATTTATTCAAACATATATAGTTCCAGAAAAAAGAAAAAACGAAATACTCTCAAGATTAAGAGAAGAAGAATTAAAAGATCTTTCAGTAACAAGATCAAACATAGAATGGGGAATTGAATGCCCAATAGATGATAAACAAAAAATTTACGTTTGGTTTGACGCATTAATAAATTATATTTCTGGATCAAGCGGATATTGGCCTGCGGACGTTCATGTCATAGGCAAAGACATAAATTGGTTCCATTCAGTAATATGGCCTGCAATGTTATTTTCAACAAAACAACCACTACCTAAAAAACTTTTAGTTCATGGGTTTCTAAATCTAGGTGGAATGAAAATCAGCAAGTCTCTTGGAAATACAATTGACCCACTAGAATTAATCAGCAAGTATGGAGTAGATTCACTAAGATATTCTCTATCACGATGTTCAGTTTTCGAAGATTCAGACTTTTCAGAAGAGATATTAAAAGAAAGACACAATAATGAATTAGGAAACAAACTTGGAAATCTAGTTTCAAGGGTTTCAGCACTTGCAGAAAAATATGGTTTAGAAAAAACAGAAATAAAACATCTGGATTCCCAAAAAACATTAAAAAATACATCTCATTTTTTAGAAAATTATGAATTAGACAAAGCAATAGCAGAGATATTCTCATTCATAGATAAAATAAACGAATTCATACAAAAAGAAAAACCCTGGGAAACAAAAAACAAAGAAGTCCTCTACGAATTATCAAATGCTATAAAAGACTCAGCAATTCTTCTCTCTCCATTTATTCCTGAAACAGCAGATAAAATTTCAAAAATCTTTAATTTCGAAATTTCTCTAAAATCCATAAACTCTCCTCTAAAGATCTCAAAGATAGCAAAAGCAGATATCCTTTTCAAAAGAATTTAAAGATAATTTTAACACTACCGAATTTTTAAACCGATAGATTTGTAGTGTTAAAAACCATCAACTAAAAAACAATCCAAAGCATTATTGCGAGAGCCAAAAGCAAAGCGTAAATTCCAAACCACATCAAATTCCTTCTATTTGTTAAAACATATTTGAACAACAAATGTATAGTCAACAAGCCTACTAAGAAAGAAACTATTATAGCCCAATAAGTATCTGGAGGAAGGTTTCCACTTCTCAAAGAAAGCAGGCTCGCTCCAAATATAACTGGTATAGACATTAAAAATGAAAATTTAATAGCTTCCTTCTCATCAAGGCCAAATAGCAAACATGAAGCAATTGTTGCCCCGCTTCTAGAAACACTGGGAATTATAGCAATTGCCTGAGCTAATCCAACAAAAAAAGATTCCTTATATCCAAACCTTCTTTTAATATTTTTTAAATCCAAAGAGGCAATAATAAGAAAAAGACCTGTTATGCCAAAACCAAGAGCTAACATCCAAGAGTTATCAAAAATTCTTTCAAAAAAATCCTTAAAGAAAAATCCAACGAAAGCAGCAGGAATAGTAGAAACTAAAATCAACATTCCCAACCTCCCATCATTTCTTTTTATATTTCCATTGAACAAATCACCTAATATCTCAACAATGTCCTTAGAAAAATAAAGAATAACTGCTAGTAAAGTCCCAAAATGCAGAGCCACATCAAAATCAAGATTACTCTTAAATCCCAAAATCTTTTCAAACAAAACTAAATGCCCAGAGCTAGAGATAGGCAGCCATTCAGTCATTCCTTGAACAATAGCCAAAATAAGCATCTTAAAAAACTCATTCATGAAAATAAATCAACGAGGTAATTTATAAATATGTGGGATGCTTTGTTCTCACATAATGATTTCTATTTTTTAGATAGTTTGAATTTTCCATTCTTCAATAACAGCCTTTACAAATTGTTCAGTAAATTCATATCTACTTCTGGCTAATTCTTCTGCGGTTTTAGTATGAAATGTTTCAGGTCTGAGCTTAAGCGATTTTTCTATTAAAAAATTAATACTAGTCTTGTTGCCACCGCTGGTGTATCTTTGATTTGGGAGAACTGATGGGTCATATAAAGGTTTTCCTCTTAATTTATCTTCAATTAATCCTCGAGCAATGGCCACAGCACCTATTTCTTCAAGTCTATCAGCATCTTGAACTATCTTTCTTCTATAGTTACTGGACTAATACCCTTACTATATCTATGTACTCTAACACAGTAAACTACACCTTCAATTTTATCTTTAGGAAATCCTATCGCCCTTAATATTTCATCAGACATTTGAGCTCCAAATTCTGCATGGCACATTCCCTCTCTTTCATGGTCTTTTCCGACATCATGCAAAAGGCAACCTGCTCGAACTACATATAAATCTCCCCCCTCGCGTTCTGCAATATATTTTCCAATATTGTGAACTCTTAAAGCGTGGTCGTAACCATGACTTCCCTTTACACTGCTCTCTGAAAAATAAGGTTTAACAGCTTCAACTAAATTATTCATTAAAAATACAATAAACTTAGGTATTTATTGATTTATCTTGTCGGTTGATTATTCTTATACTTCAAAACACTATGTGTGAACTTTTGTCTAATATCTTAAAATAAACGAATTATTTTCTTCTATAAACATTGTCATGATGATCAAAATCATCAAAAAGCACCAAACTTTCTTTTTTATTTAATTGAAATATCAAAACAAAATGTCCAACATGAACTCTTTTAGAATCTTTCATGTCATATTTTAAGTTTTTATAATGTTCTAAATCATAAGCGTTTATTATCTCATCCATTTTCTTAAGCACCTGTTCATAAAGAGGTTTATTTTTCTTATGTAACTTTTCCAAAATTCTCTCTAAATTTTTACTTATTTTGTAAATGTAGGGCATTTTACCTCTTTTCTATTTTATGCCTCAATTCTTCAATAGAGCTAAAAGTCTCCCCATATCCCTCTTTTCTAATTCTATTAAGTTTCTCAATAAATTTAGGATTAAGCTCTGGTTCTAAAAAAGTATCTTCATACTTGCTTGCTATAAAAGCAACAGCTTGAGATTTATTTTTGAAACCTTGCATAGCCTTGACTACATTAAGAATCCTATCTTCTTTCTCCCCTATATCAATTATACTTTGAACCATTTTATAATGAATTATAATGAATTATAACGTTTATAAAACCTCCTAAATCAAATAAATAAAAATAAAGAAAGAAAAAATATAATTAAAAAGGCTAATCTTTCTCTATACTCAAGAACCACTCAGCGCTGTCTGTGTTCTCATCAAGCCTCATGTTTTCCATAAGGTTGCTTACAAACTCCCTTCTACACTCCCAGCACAAAGAGTCCCTAAGCACTCTAACCAACCCTCTTTTACTTCCGTTTTCTGCTTCCTGCAAGTCGTACCAAAGGTCAAATATTGCATTGCACTTTTTGCACTTCACAGGCAGGACGCACACCTCTTGACCCATACACAACAAAACATGCTTTTCTTTATATATTTTCAACACACTACAATAGTCGTTTCCAAGGCCAATATTATTTATATATCAAACACCTTTAGAGTAATAAACAGTAACTGCAATCTAGGTAAAGATATATTTTTATACTCACCAACTAAACAAAGACAAAATAGGTTAGTCACTTTTATGTTGCCTCATTATAACAAACAACTAAACCTATAAAAATATTACTTTTCATATAAAACAATGGATTATCAAAAAGTAGGCCTAAAAGCGGGTCTTGAAATACACCAGCAATTAGATACGGGAAAACTATTTAGCAGAACACCTTCTTATTTGAGATCCGATTCTCCAAATTTTACAATAAAAAGAAAGCTCCACAAAGTAGCAGGTGAAACAGGAGAAGTCGATAAAGCAGTTCAATACGAGTCTTCACTAAACAAAGAATTAACGTACGAAGGCTACTTCGACACGACTTCACTGGTTGAATTAGACGAATCTCCTCCGCAACCTCTCGATCAAGAAGCACTTGAAGAAGCGTTAAAAATAGCTTTATTATTGAACTGTGAAATTTTTCCAGTCTCACAAATAATGCGTAAAACTGTAATAGACGGTTCAAACACTTCAGGTTTTCAAAGAACTTTCCTTATAGCTCATTCTGGATCTCTAAAAACTTCTTTTGGAGAAGTAAAGATAGAATCAATAGCATTAGAAGAGGATTCTGCAAGAATAATCTCCAAAGAAAAAGATAAAGCCATTTACCGTCTAGACCGTCTAGGTATTCCTTTAGTAGAAATAACCACAACTCCAACAATGTTCCATCCAGAGGAAGTAAAAGAGACTGCCTTAAAGTTAGGCGAAATTTTAAGAGCATGTAAAGTAAAAAGAGGAATTGGCACAATAAGGCAAGATATAAACGTAAGTATCAAGGGACACGATAAGGTCGAAATAAAAGGTTTCCAAGAACCAGGAATAATGGTCTCAACCATTAATTTAGAAGTAGAAAGACAATTAGAAAATTTAAAACTAAAGAAAAAGGATGGAGAAGTTCGTAACGCGCTAGCAAATGGGAAAACAGAATTTCTAAGACCCTTACCAGGAAAAGCTAGAATGTATCCAGAAACAGATCTTCCAATATTAAAAATCCCAAAGCCTCTTTTAGACAAAATAAGAAGATCTCTCCCAAAATTAAGATCAGAAATAAGAGCAGAATTAGAAAAAATCGGTTTATCTCCAGAATTAATCAATCTTGTGTTAGAAAAAACAGAGAACCTTGAAGAATTTGAAACTCTAATTAAACTTCACGAAAAAGATGCTTCATTAATTGCAAAAATGATCACTCTGTGGAGAAAAGAATTGTCTGTAAAGCTTTCTATCTCGCTTGAAGAAATAAAAAAACTAACTTCCTTAGATAAATTAAAAACAATTATTGAAGCACTAAATGAAAATATTGTGGAAAAAAGCGACATAAAAAAAATAATGGAAGACATCTGCTCAGAGAAATCAGTAGATGAAGCAACAAAAATAGAAAAAATCTCTTTCGACGAGTTAGAAGAACAAATATCAAAAATAATCGCTTCCAAACCCAGTCTCTCTCCAAATGCATACATGGGCCTAATTATGAAAGATCTAAAGGGAAAATTAGATGCAAAAAAAGCCTCAGAAATTATAAATAAACTACTTAAGAAATAAGTCAATGAAAAAAACAATTATTTTAATACAAACATTATTACTAATTTCCCTCTTCAGTTTAATAAATTTTTCAGAAAATAATCAACTCCAAGTCAATTTTAAAAACCAATATTCATACACAACAGCAATATGTGAAAACAACCTTTGTCAAGATTTTTTAGTTTCCTGTCAAAACAACAACCTTCTCGCACTCTCTCCTCTAACAGAAAAAATCCAATTTTCTCCTCAGTGGAAAGATCCAAGACAAAACACAAATAGCCTGTGTGACAATCAAAACAACAAATAGTTAATACTTTCGATCTATTTTATTCTAGAAATTAATTCCTCTTTAACTTTCTTCTTTTTTTCTTCAGAAATTGAGAACAAACTCTTCTTAACCATCTTTTCAGATATTGTAAATATATAATTCAACTTTATTATGCTATCTTTTATAGCTCCTTCTTTTTTAGTTAAGGGTATTCCTTCCATATTAAGATTAGAAGTAATTCCCAAAACAATTATATTTCCTTTATCTTCAAATAGAACCAATGCTGGTCTTTTTTTAATTTCAAAAGTATCCGTATATTGGACTTCACATAATATAACTTCTCCAAACTTATGCATTTTCCCAGTCTTCATCCTCTTTATTATCCCATAGCTCTTTCATTTTTTCCTGTTGAACTTTATGAAGAAATTCATCATATTGGTTTTTCTCCTTAACTTTAATAAAAACGGTCGCCATTTCTTGCAGTAATTCATTATATGTTTGTCTAGGATACTCTCTAGCTTTTTTCAAAAGAGCAATTACTCTTTTTTCTAATAATATAGTCGATTGTTCTACCATATATAACAGACTATATATCAATATATAAGTCTTTCTTTTTAGACGAAATTGTCCACTATTTTATAAAGTTATGCCAACAAACTGTTACAGTTAGTAGAAAGTTAATTGTCCTCAAGGTCTTACATTCAAAATTATCTAGAAAAACTTAAATACTGGTTTCTTTTTCCATTATTATGAAGAGTATTCTTTATATAACTGCTAAGACCACATTTATAGTTTCCATTGCAACTTTCATCTTTCTTAATATTACACTCTACGGTGGGGGAGTTATGTCTGACTTGAGAGGAGAAATGAAACTATATGCAGGCCTTGGAGCCATTATATTGCCCCTATTAGGTTTCTTAATTTCTTTATTCTCTTTAAGGCACACTAAAGAAATTCCTCCTTCGGATATTTACAAAGAAAAGAAAAACATAGCATTCTTAGTTCTTAATATTCTAATGCTGATAATAAACTTCTTACTTTTTATTTGGGGTTTACTCCTTAATGCAATTCAAGGAATGATGTAAAGTAATTTCATTACAATGCAATCATCTCAATCATTTCTGCAATCGCCAGCATTTTCATAACAATGTTATTTTATTTAGTTATACTATCTTCTTTTATACTTCTTATAATTTCAATTGCCATCAGCTTAAATAGAAAGTGAGATATCTCTACTAACTGTTACACTTTGTTTTACTGTCTTATAAATATAGCGTACAGAAGTGTCCACTATATTTTATTGTGATAAAAAAGCTATCTTCCACCAAAAGCCTATCAATACTTTTCAAATTAATATCTAAATACTTTATTATAAAATTCTTTGCTCGTTTTGTCTAAGAAATATATCAATCGCTTTTCTTTGTCCAATATTTCCAAGCCTTGAAAATATATTTCCTGCATCTATTTCACTCAATTCTTCTCTGCAATATTCTACTGCTTTTTCAGGTTGAATGCCTCTTTTTATCAAGGAACCAATAGTTGAAAACCTTGTTACGTAATAGTTAGCAATAGTCCCAACTGCAAAACCTCCAGCAAGTGCTGCGGTAACATATGCTATGTTTTCTAATACTTCCATACAAAAAACATAAAATATCAGTATAAAAACCTTTCTTATTTTAAGAAAAATATAGCGCCCAGTTTCGTCCGATAAATTATAAAATTAAGCCCAGTTTTGTGGGCATAATTTTTTTACAGGTTTCTAAATGGGAGCACATAGTAAGAAAGTGAAGCCCCCATCGTTCGCCACTGCTCACTTCGTAGCAGAGCTGCGGGGCTTCCAACGACGAAGGCTAAAACTCGCTCAACTTAAGCTGAGCTGTTGACCTTCCTTGATTCCTTATATAATTCCTAATTATTTCTGCGTTCACACCTTCTCCAACTGTTCCAATATATCCTCCATCGCTCCAGAATTCTCCACCCCAGAAAAAATCCTCCTTTAGTTTTGGAAATTTCTTGAATATCTGTATAGCTAGAATGCTTTTACAAATTTGCATTATTCTTGAAGGAGAATAACGGGGAGCTCCTCTAACAAGAATATGAACATGACCCTCTTCATGACCAATAGCATCGAACTTAAAATAATATCTTTCTTCCAATCCTTTGCAAACTTCTTTCATTAATTCAAAGATCTCTTCAGTTATTACTTTCTTCCTATATTTCAGAACTATAACCATGTGGTATCTTATTCTGTATGTACAATGAGGAGCATGCATTACTTCCATTCACACAAAAGAATAACTGATTAATTAAAGGTTGTCGCAGCAAGCTGCGGGGTAAACCCCAGACGGGAATCTATTAAAGACTTCAATTTTGCTTGAACTAATTGCCTGCCCTATAATAACTTCTCAAACACCGCACCCGTTCCATCCCTGTAACATTTAACTTCCTTCATTTT
>ERZ1292629.299-Hain-H43-01um-R1-299-length-52705-cov-6_pt1 | contig 52705 bp, 61 predicted proteins | sample MGYA00564399_ERZ1292629 | MGnify/ENA primary metagenome ERZ1292629 (study PRJEB36523, sample SAMEA6512636) | groundwater metagenome | collected 2019-01-08 | study: AquaDiva: Metagenomics assemblies of 32 groundwater samples
ACTGAAGAAGCAATGAATGAAGTTTTAACTCATGAACTAACTCATTTTATGAAATTTCCAGGTAGCGTTCTTAATGTTCTTAGATTACAAAAATCCGCACAAGGTTTAACTGACGGCCATAAAGCAAGTGAATTAAGAGCAGCATTTACCGAAGCTCAAACAAATCTTTACATGACACAAGAAGTTCAACATCCAGCAACAGCTAAAATGAGAAAGGCTTATGGCTTACAAGAAGGAGATTCAGGGGGAAGAGTATTATATGGTTTGTATCAAGAAGTTTCAGGACAAGATTTTGGTGTTGAATTAACAAAAGAAGAAAGAGGATTAGTTGGAAAATTAAAAGATATTGATTTCCTGGATAAAAAAGAAGAAACCTCAAACTTTAGAAGATTTGTTCAGGTAATGAAAGATTATCAACCTCCTCAACAAAATCAAGACGAAAAAGGTAAAGGTCAAGGAAGCGGACAAGGTGAAGGAAGAAACTCTAACGATCCCTGTTCTGGAAACGAAGAGGGTTTTGAAGGATTTACAGATAATCAAGTCAGAGAAGGACTAAAACAATTTGCTCAAGAATGTTCTACACCTCAAGAATATGAAGACATTGTTAAACAAATATTAAATGAAGATGCGGAGAAAGGAGAAAAACAGCAAAGACAACAGGCTCTAGGAAAGAAAGCTGGAATTGGAAGAAGCATAACAGAACTAGCTGATAATTTTTACACAGCATTGGCTGAAAGATATACAATCCCTATCAGAAAAAAACAAATGCATAAGAATGGAAGTTTATATCCACATAGTCATACTCCTTTTGAATTTGGAGATTCAATCACAGAAGTAGATGCTTTTAGTACTCCTGGAATTTTACCTGGAATAACTAAGAAATGGGTAAGAAAAGAAGGAGAGGTTCATGGAAATGATGAATCAGTTCCAGATAGTTTTATTATTGTAGATAATTCGCCAAGTATGTTTGAATCAAAAGGAGACGAAGTTATATCCCCGTCAAAGAGAATTTATTCGCATATTGTTGGAGCAACTGCCGTATCAAATGCTTATCTTGCAAATGGGTCGAGAGTAGCAGTTTATAGTTTTGGAAGTAACGATCATTTAACAAATCCAACTAAAGATAGAAAAACAGTTCACAGTGAATTAAGAAGATATTCTACTGGTGGTGGAACTACATTTAATCAAAGATTCTTAGAAGGTGTTTTGGGGCAAAGCCAAAGAGAATTTGATATTAGCGTTATTTCTGATATGGAAATTAGCAACTTAGATGCTTTTGTTCAAACAGTTTTAAGCATACCTCAAACACATAGAATTCATTTGCTATATACAGAAAATAATGGTTACGTTGCTAATTTAAGACAAACTTTTGGAAGCAGAGATAACGTAGCAATATTACCTTTAACATCTGATTCAGATATAGAAAAAGTCACAATGGGGGAATTAAAGAAATCGGTTAAATAAAATGATAAATAAAAGATTTTTACAAACAGCTGAAAGATGGATGAACAGGGAGGCTCCTGAAGATACTGGTAGAAATCCTGCGAAACAAAAGCCTGTTCCAACTAGTATACCTATACAATTTCCTACTAGCGTGAATAGTTCTTCTCTTTTAGAATACGATGATTTTGGGAGAGAATTAATTACTAAATCAAATGAAAAATTTAAAGGAACTAAAGCAGAAATTCCAATTAAAAATGGTGGGTTTCTTAAAGGAAGAAGTGAGGGAGAAGTTCCTAATATGTATGTCGCAAAGAGATTGGCATTGATTACAACAATAGCAAATGATCCACAACTGAGAAGTGGAAATCTATGGCCTATTACTCCATTGCAATCCGAACTTTTATTTAGAGATGGAAAACTACCCAAACCAGATAAATACTGGGAAGACTTGGGGCTTTTGTTGTATGATACAAGTCCTGATGGATATAATCCGAAGGAAGCAAAATCTCTATATGATAGTTTAACACACCATAGACAAGATTTTGGGTTAAGTCAGTCCGATTTATCTTCACGATTATTAGTGGTAAATGCTGGTTTAGAAGTTGATGCTTCTATGCCTCACGGAGTCAGACCTATTGTAATTCCCGGAGTTAGTCAGATTTATTATCCTAAGATGTTAGAAAATACGGGCAGTAATTATAAGTTTGAATATGGTTTAGATAACGGAGTTCCAAAATTTGATGAAACTGGAAAAGGAAAAAGAACAATTTACATGCCAAGTGAAACTCAAAATATAGGACTTCGTGTGCTCATTCGGTACGGGGGTTCCGATTTGGACGCTGGGGACTGGGATTTGGTCGACTCTGTTGCTGTCGGTCGGGTAAATTTTGCGCCGCAGGCGCCATCGCAAAAAAAATAGAGACCTTACAGCATAATTTTCTTAATTCTTTTTCCTTTGTTTGATAAGCGGTAAATAATACCCTTAACCCCGTGCTCTTTTGTAGGATTAAGACATTCTGCGTATCCTCTTTCAGCTAGCCATTTCAAAGCCCTAGAGGTTTCCCTTAGAGTTAAAGTTTTTCCTTCCTTACTTTGTTCAACACTCTTGTTCACTTTTCTTGTTATCTCTGAAACCATAAAAGATTTTTCTTCTAAAGCAAGAAAAATAAGCTTATGTTGGCGTCCGCGAAATATCTCGGCTCTTTCGATTTCTAACTCCCTTTGCATACCTTTTGCGTATCAAAACATTTTTATATAACAAGATACACATTAGATACACAATAAGATGGAAAGAAAATTAGCCATTATTTTAGTTGTAGTGTTTTTTATAATTGGATTGGGAATTGGTTATTTTATAAGTGGAAATAAAGATATAGTTTCTTATGAATCAGGACAGAACTCTGTTTCTTTTGTTGTTGAAGATTATGATGGTTTGATGGCTAGTGTTTATCCTTTCAATTGTAGAGAGGAATACAAAATAAGATACGGTTCAGATGGAACGTGTGAAATAACCAAAGTTACAACACAAACTGACAGAGGATTCATTGCAGAATATGGTTGTAGATGTTGGGAGGAAAAATAATATTATTAATAATGAATGCTGAACAAAAGAACTTAATAAAAGAAGTAAAGAAAGATTGTTTAGAACTTAAAAGGAAGGGCGATCTTACTGAGTTCGGTAAAGGAGAGCTATCAATTATTAAAAGAATACAAGGGTTGGAGGTAAGATGAGCTATTTACTACTTTCATTTAACATTTGTGAAAAGATAAACTTAATAATAAACAATATCCTAAAATCAAGATGAGAAAAGTAGCTGTATTTTTGTTTTTTATGTTTCTGTTGAACCTAACTTTCGTTATGGCAAGTGAACAATCTTCTTTTGTTTTAGATAGGACAGAATCTTTACAAAAGCCAGATATTTTTAGTAATGTACATGACTATACTAGGTATTATTATTCTAGTGGTAATGATGTCGTTAGTCTGGATGTTTTAGAGTTTCAATCAGATAAAGATTTATTGGAAAATATCAATAGAACAATAGAAGATGTCGATTTAAAAAAGACTTTTGAAATAAACGGTAAAAAGTATTTTGTATTCTCCAAAAGCATTGAATGGATAAGCAATAACAAACTTATTCATATAGAATCTGAAAAAGATATATTATCTCTAACAGCAACGGACTTTTTTAATAATCTCTCAGAATTATATCCTAGCAGTTTAGAGAACATAATTCCTATAGAGGATCATTCTTTTTCTACTCGCTCCTTTTCTATTCAATCTACAAGTTTATGTGATGAGTGCGGTGCAGGTTTGTTTAATATTTGTGATCAAAGTGAATGCTGGAGCTTAGGATCTGTTTGTTATTCTGAAAATATACTTGGAGTTACCTCTTGTTATGATGGCTCTTTGTTGAGTAATGGAAACGACGATTATTGTTTGTATAAAGATCAGAGGTTTGGTGGATGTTTAAGAAATGAATATGATTGCGATTCTAGTAACCAATGTTTGGCTGGATTATCATGTGTTGGAAGCTTAACAGGCGAAGATGGATGTTGTAATGTTGATGAAGAGTGGGATGTTGTTAATCATAGATGTAAGCAAGATAGTGATTTTCAAACAAACTTAAACTATACATATGGGAATATAAAATATGGATTGTATAGAGGCAAGTGGGAACAAGGGCCAATTTGCGTTACTTGTCCAGCTCATGTTTGGCATCCTGAAGAAATAGATTATTCAAAAAGACCAGTCTTATTAATACACGGGTGGAGTAATGATGCCGAAAGTATAGAAAACAATCCTAGCAATGAGTGGGGAAATTTACAACAAACATTAGAATCTAAAGGTTATCAAGTTTGGAGATTACAATATGCCCCAGCAAATATGAGTAATAAAAATAATGCTGGTATGATTGCAGATGCCATACAAAATTTATTGTCTTATGGTTATGACCAAAATTACAATCAAATAGATGTTGTTTCACATAGTATGGGTGGTTTAGGAGTAAGAGGATACGTTCAGGGTATTGGTGTGGATAAAAATGGAAATGTTGTGCCTTATGGAAATGATATAAGAAAATATGTGATTATAAGTAGCCCGATGTATGGTTCTTACTTTGCTAATATCATAGATGGAATAAGTGAAACCCATATACTGCCAAATCATCCAGCTTGTCAAGAACTTATAGAATTAAAAAAATTGTACGGAAATAGTGAGGCCACTAGAGATATGGAAATTGGAAGCGATTATACTTGGGAGATAAATAATAAACCCATTAACACAAATGTCGATTATCTAACCATTACTGGAACTCGTACTATGGACAGAGCATTACCTACTTCACCACACCAAGATTTTGATTATTGCTTATCAAACTGGATGGAATTAAATGATGGAGTTGTTTCTGTTCAAAGTTCTAACTTAATTGGAAGTGGTTACCCTATGATTGTTTTGGATAAATTCCATTCCAGCATTAAGTTTTTTGGATTAAATATAGAAGAAGGAATAGACGATTCTGCAAAAGTTGGAAACATAATTGATCTATTCTTAAAGAATACATTAACCAAAAATTCAGTAACTCCATTTTTAGATAAGAATGCTTTTCACGAAGAAGCATATTATCACCCTGCACAATCATCTGATCCATTGCCTTTTGAATTAGTGAATAATGGAGCAGTCATAATTCAAATAAATAAATCTGAAATTAATCTAAATAGTAATTCTCTTAAATTGAACCACACAATCAATCCAACCTTAGGGATAAGTGACTTAGTGGATTTAGAAAGGAATTCTATAACTGGAAGATGGTTTTATAATAATATAGACGAGATATCAAACTCAAGAATTCATTTTTCTAATTTATTAGTAAACATAGGAACGTACAAGCCAGTTGTTAATGGTCATATGCTAAATAATATAATTAATATCCATCAAGCGAGAGTTAATCTTGTCACTCTCAATCTTGATAATGATAGTGATGGATTTGATTTGAAAGAGGTTGGTGGAACAGATTGTAATGATAGTAATATTAATATTAATCCTCAATCAACAGAAATGTGTAACCAAATAGATGATAATTGCGACAACGATGTAGATGAAGGATATGATAAAGGTTCTTCTTGTTTCATTGGTATAGGTGAGTGTAGAGGTGTAGGAATTCAGGTTTGCACTTTAAATGGAATAGGAACCGTATGTAATGCTATTGAACTAAATCCAACAAACGAAATTTGTGACGATAAAGATAATAACTGCAATGGTCAAATAGATGAAAATAATGTTTGTTCTAATTTGTTTAATCTCCACTTAATTAGTCCAGTCAATAAGGTCTACAATGAAAGAAGCATACCTTTGAATTTAACTATTGATGAAATGGTTGATAAGATTACTTATAAAGATATCTTGGGAAGTAATCGAGAGATTAATCTTTGTAAAGATTGCACTGGCTATGGAAACGATAAAAGAAAAGTTGCTTCATTTAGTGATGGTCAACATAACTTAACCTTTAGAGCAATAAAAAATAATTCGATCGTTTCTGAAGTAAATGTTTCTTTTTTTGTTGACTCTAAAGATCCTTCTATTTCATCAACTAAACCACAAAACAGAAAATATACTAATGGTAGTAATTTCTATATAAAATATAGTGAAGATAATTGCCAGTCTATTCAATTATTAATAGGAAATTCACAACAAAATCTTGGAAGTTGTGATTCAAACAGAAACGTCGAAAAATCTTTTAGTCAAAATGTAAGTTCATTTGACGGACAAGAAATTCAATATAAGTTTACTATAATTGATATTGCAAATAATACCGATGAGTCTAGATTAACAGCTGTGAAAGTGGATACAACTTCGCCAGTAATATCTAACCTTCAATCTTTAGTGATTGCAAGGTCTGTTAGTTTCAATATGACTATATTAAATGAAAATAAAGATACTTTTGATATTGTGGAGTATATTGATAATTCTGATTCTAACCCGAGATGGAGAACGTTATGTAGTAGTTTAAAGAATAACATATGTTTTAAGAAAGTCTCCTTCAAAACTGGAAATCATAACATAGTGATTCGAGCAATAGATAACGCAGGCAATAGTGTTAAAAGAACTATGGAATTTATGATTATATAAAGAAACACACCCTATTCATAAAATCTACAAGTTCCATCACTAAATAGTTTTGTTCTAACATCGGGGCATGAAACACATTTATTGTGATAACATAAATTATTTCCCGAACAATATGTCGAAGGAGATTCACAAGGTTGATGGCAATATCCATCTGAACCAGCAATTAAACCATCACTACATCTAGAGTCTTCAACATTGAATTTTTGAGATTCACAATAAAAGTCTTTACAAACAGGATAACATAAACCATCATCTCCTAATACTTCTTCTCTTTCACAATATTGTACACAACTTTTATCTCCTAAGGGATATGAATTGGAATTACAATAAATGTAACTTTGGAAATCATCAATTACATTAATATTGATAGCAATACTATTTTTAGTTCCTTGAATCCATGTGTTTATACCTACAAGATTGCCTTCACTATCAAATAATCCTCCACCACTACTTCCATGATTTGTATAAGCGTCAGAATCAATAGCTTTAAACGCAAATCCATCTCTCATTAACAAGTCCCTAAAGTTTGTTATTGTTCCATCGCTTATTGAAAGCTCTAAAACATTGTTAATCCCTGAAAGTGCAGGATAGCCGATAGCCGTTACTTTTTCTCCTAACTCGAGTTCACTTTTTCTTACTAAAGCAGGAGTATATTGGGAAGATAAGGGTGTTTTAACTTCTAAAACTGCAATATCCAAACCATGAGGAGCGATAAGCACTTTTGAAACATCATATACTTTTCCATCATACGTTCTTATCTTGATATGCTCATTGAGTCTTTGGTAACAATTATCAGTGTAGCTGCAATCTACTACATGTCGATTAGTAAATATTTCCATTAATGAATCATTAGAGAAAAAGACAACGCCAGATCCACTGATACTATTTTCAAAATAACTTCCGTCTTGGTTCTTTCCACTAAAATCATAAGTAACATAGGTTATCTTATTCTTCATCAAGTCTGTATCTGTTTTTACTACATTTCCAGTTATTTCTTCGTTGGGTGCAATAAAGACTAAATATATTATTCCAAAAACTATCACGATTAGAATAAACTTTCCAATGGTTTTCCAAGGAGACTTTTTCTTAATTTCTTCTTCCATTTTAATTACTATCCTAAATAAGTTATACTTTAAAAATATGTCATTTTGTATTGAAGTTAAAGCGAAAAGTCTTTAATATATCAATTTTATTTTAACGTATGAATATTGGTGACGATGAAAGAAAGGAGAACTGTTTAACTTACTTTATTAGAGCAAGAAAAAGAATTAGTGGATTAAACGATGGCTTTGATAAACAATTCTATGCCGATGGCTTAAAAGAGATATGGCAGTCTTTTGATGCTTATCTTGGATTAAATTTTCCTGATCAAAGTAATAAACAAATGAGAGTCAAATTCTGCAAGAACTATCAAACACTTTTTGAACATTGGAGAAAATCAGACGTTTTTAAAGATGCAGTTTTAAGATTAAGAGCTTCTGGTAGGTTATATGATATGTCTCCAATCAATCCTAAAAAAACCATAGAAATAAAAGATATACAAAACTTGTTAGAAATTCTAGAATTCTCGTACAGAGTAAGAAGCAACTTAAATCATGGAAGTAAAGACTTAGAAAGAGAAGATGAAAAAGGAAGAAGAAATAGGGCTTTAGTAGAATTTTCTTTTAAAGCAACCTATGAAATATTAGAAAACACTTTAATGAACGAAAAATTGATTTAGTTAGAATTTAAGCGAACTTTAGAAAAATCTAAATAATTGCCCTTCATGACTTTTTCATGCAAATCGATTTACAAAATAAGGTATTTTGGCATGAGCTTGGAATAGAATCGTCTAATGATCTTAATAAGAATTTAGAAGGATTTTATAAGCGTTATCAGAAAACTTTAAGGGAAATGTATGGTTTTCCTAAAGACAGAGAAAAGTCTGTTAAAGCTTTGAGTTTGAAAGTGCAAAAGGACAAAGATTTTCTTTTAGAAGTTTTTCTCAGCCATCTGGAAAGAAGTATAAGCACTCCACAAATATCAAAGATAAAAGATAGTGACTTTAAGATAGCGCATTTGGGGCATTATTCTAGAACTCTCACTATGAGGCTGAATAAGCTTGACAAAACGGAAAAGATTTACTATAAACCAGAACCTTATCCAAGTCCATTTTACAGAAAGTCAGCTAATAAAATTTGGTTTGTTCTAAAGAAAGGAACTGGGAAGGCGATTAAACTAGGAAGAAGGAAAGGCATCTACAAAAGATACCCCGATTATCTTATCATCATCACCAAGAAGGGTGATCACTGGACACTTAGAAGCTCGTTTAATAATATGAGTGAGAAGAGAGTTATAAAGAGTGTATTCAATTCTAAGAAAATAGTTTTATCAAAAGAGGATAGTATGAAAAATATTTTAGAGAAGATTATCAATGATACTAAAGTAATGATTGTCGATGGTGATTTTGCTAAAGATAAAAAAGAATTTGTTTATAGTTTTTCTTCAAAAGAAGATGCTTTAAACGAATTAATTGAAAACGATTTTAACTTTATTTTTAACAATGAAAAAAATTTAGAAAGTATAAACTTTCTTAGCTTCGTTAAGGAAAATAAAAGTATTTCTCTTAGTATCTTTCCACACAACTTCAATGTTAGGCACATAAAACTTGTTACAACTTCACTAAATCCTAATCAGATATGGGAGATATCAGAATTTCTGAAAAAGAAATACGATATTGAAGAAGACATTTATATCTTAAAGCCAGAAGATAAACCAATAAGATTAAGACACATTTTGGACTCTAATAAGATAAACGAAACTGATTTGTTTATTCTTAAAAAAGAATTAGATCTTCTAAACTCAACTGGGCTTATTACCGTATATTATAAAAAATCTTTTAAGCTTTGTCTTAATAAGGAATGCTTTAATTTTGAAGACAAAAATGTTCTTGATAACCAAAATGAAACTTGCCCTAACTGTAGTCAAAAGCTTTTTAAATTTGGAGCGAGTGGAACAATAAGCCGTAATTCTGGTAAGATAGGAGAATATATCACTAAGGCATTAAAAGCAAGTGGCTTAGAGTATAAGGGTGAAGTCGTAAAATACTTCAACAAAAAGAAAGTAGAATTCTTAAAGTTTACACATAATAAAAATGAATTCTTGTTATATCTTCATGAATCCGGTAGCTTAGAAAAACTAGTCGGTAAGTTTGCTGAGAGAAGTCTACCAGTCATTGTCGTTACAATGAAACAAGATATAGCCAAAGATTTGGAGTTAAATAATTTTACTGCTGCGAAGATGGTTTTCACAAATATATTTTTGGAATATGATTCAAAAAAGAAACTTGATATTGAACCAATTCTTAACGATATAGAAGCAAAAAAATCTAAATGGAGATACGATAATCTTATAGAATCTTTAAGAATTCTTAGATTATTTATTGGAAAGAATTTTGATTTAAACTTACTAGAAGGTAAAACCATTCAGAGGAAGGGTAATCATTTTGAAAGATTAATCACCCATGTTTTAAAAGTTATATCTGGTGCTTGGATTGAACTTGGGCAAGTATATCAAAACAAATCTGTAGCTGATGGTTTAGGTTATTTAAAATCTGGAAATAATAGTTATATCTTAGGTTTCGATGGAAAACTTAAAGGAAATTCTATATATAGTAGAGGGTTAACTGCTACAGAAAGAAGAAATCAAACTAAATATATCAACGATTTTAAGAAACAGGCAAAAGGTTATGGTGGTTTAAAGAGTTGGTTAATAGTTGTTAAGTCGGAAAAAGATTATGATAAGTTCAGGAACTCGATCAAAAAATTGAAAGCGGAAAGTCAGTTTGATGAAATAAAACTACTTGCTATAGAACCATTGTTAAAGATCTGTGAAGTTTATCAAAGAACTCTCGCAGATGATGTTATAAATAAGGATATTTTTAAAGACTTTATTTATAAGGTCATCAGGTACAAAGGAGATATAACTCTAGAGAAAGTTAAAAAAACAGTTAGTCAGATGCCAGATTTACAAAAGCTGAATTTTAGTTTCTAAAGAATAAGACTAGTATAGTTTCAAACTTTATATTATCGGAAGGTATATAAATTATTAATAATAATTATAGATATGAGAAGAAGAGAACGAGGCGAAAGAAGCCAGATTTTAATCAATGAACTTGATTTAATAATTCTAAGAACAATTGAATCTAGTAAAAAAGATAAAGGTATTTTGGAATTGCAAAAAGTGTTGAACATGAGCCATATGAGTTTAAAGAAACATGTTTACAGGATGATTAATCTTGGAATTCTTGAAAGAAATAGAATAGAAGGGAGTGCAAAGGTAATATTAAGATTAACAGATGATGGTGAGAAGGTCTTAACCTTATTCAATAGACTTATGGCGAAGGCGGAAAAAAATAATATTAATAATTTAACTCGCAGGGACTGATTTTGTTTTTTCAGACGCTTCTATATTATTTTTAGCTTTATCGACATTTTCTTTAATATAAGCCATAATATCGGCTACATTATCTTTCAATGTATTAATTTCTACATCTTTGAGCTTATTTTTGTGCTTAAATTCTTCAAGTTCAACTTTTAAGTCTTCGATTTCTGTCTTTTCGAATTTTTCCTCTATTTCTTTCTCCCCTAAAGATGTTCGATTAATATAACGATCAACCATAGGTGAGCGGAAGGCCCAGCCGTAGCGGACGCATAATTGTTGACGATTTAATTTGTCAGCATAATGGCTACTGGAACTGTGGCGAAATAAATGATAGTAGACTTTTCTGCCTAAAATCTGTTTTCCAAAGTCATTAAGCCACTTTCTCATTGTTTTATATTTCATCTTAAAAACTGGTTCTTCTGGTTGAATTCCTTCCCTTATTCTTTCTTCTAAGTAGTCTCTTACAGCTGATAACGAATACTTCCAGTATAAACCAATAGTTCTTCCCTTTGTTTTGCTATACTCTTCTTTTAGAGATAGTTTAACGAAGTTGTTATCTCCTTTTGGCAGTTCAATGTCTTCTTTCCTAATATTGTGAAACTCTTCGGCTCTTGCACCAGAATCAAATAATACTGCTATGAAAAATTTCTCTGTGTTTGTGCTGCAAGCCTTAAACAGCTTTTCTACTTGAGTTTCGCTTAAGTAGTCTGGAGTGGGCATTTTTAACCTTGGTTTGACTTTTAGAATTTTTGTTAGTTTATCGGCTTTGTCTTTTAGTTTCCATTCTAGAAACTTGATCATAGAAACCTTAATTTTTATTTTACTGGTTTCGGTGTATGTTTTACTTTCTCTAGTTAGATTACCTTCTTTATCTTTAATTTTAATGCTATACCTTAACTCATCTTTTAAGAGAACTTCGGATAACTTTTCTGTATCTTTGGGCGTTATTGCAGATACTGGCTTTTTTAGGAATTCTAAGGCGATTTTTAGATTTGTTACATACACCCAAAGTGTTCCAGCACACATCTGGTTTCCTGTTATCTTACCTAGCTGTAAGTCTTTTACGAATAGAGCAACACTTTTCTTATCAATTTCGGCAATCTTCCATTTTTTGACTCCTAGTAGCTGTTTCTCTGTGTTTATTACTCTTAGCGGTATTTTTATCTTGTTAACCATTTTAGTATATAATATTTGAAACTTTATATACTAATTAATATGATAAAGAATATATAAATCTTTCTGAGGAAGTGTTAGTATAGTGCTACAAAAAGGGCACTATATTGCTAATCCCGTTTCCTCACGGATTCCCAGGTTCAAATCCTGGTCCGGGCGTTTTCTTCCAGTTGAACAAAACGAGATGGAAAACGGACGAGCCAAGATTTGAACGGAGTGAAAATCTTGTGCCGGGCGTTTACATCCAAGAACATCTCTCTTTAATAGTCGCCAAATAGTTTTGTTTTGGCATGTGCTGTTTGCAAAGATTATCGAACTCTGTTTTTATCTCCTGCGGATTTCTTTTGATAAACGAGATTCCATCCAATAAACTATTTACCTCTAAAAAGCAATCTGGGTTTCTCAAAGCTTCTCTACCTAACATTACTCCCTTTGTATTTTTTCTATTTTCTAGTGTAATTCTATTGATCAGATTTTTTATATCTTCAGAGTTTTTTATTCCACCATTTATAACTAAAGGAAGTTTATACGAGGCTAGTTCATTTAGAAGTGAATAGTCATATTCCTTTGAAGAACGTTCTTGAGCATGCTTGAAATGGACAGTTACATTTGTAAAATTAGAATTTTCTTTCGCTATTTTTTCTAATTCTCTAAACAAAGTAATTATTTTTTTCTGTTTTACTTCTATTTCATTCAAGCCCAATCTTAACTTTATACCTACTTTATACTTATTTTGCTTTAACAATTCTTTGATAATATTGCTTGTTTTAGTTGAACGCTTAATTAATGCTGGCCCCTGTCCTATCCTTATCAAATTAGGAGAAGGACACGAGCAGTTTAATTGGATCCCATAAATATTATTTTTTTCAGGATATTTTCTAAGTTCTTCTTCTAGTTTTTCAAAAAACTTTGCACATTCCATCTCTTTTGATGTTGCAATTTGAATCCATTGTCTCTGTCCTTCAATTGGATAAGTATCAATTTCATCCCAAGTATTCGATCTTTTCACAAGGTTAGTCAAACTTAACATTCCAGTATATGAATCAGAAACGCCTTTGCATAACTTTCTAAATGCCCAGCAAGTTACGTTTTCCATAGAGGCTAATTGAATTTCCATTTGATATTTTTAGGCAATATCTTTATCTGAGAACGAAAAATTGTTCCAGGAAAGTTGTTGCATATGTACCTGAATCTAAAGTGAAATTTAAAACTATCTTTTTGCTTAATGGAAAGAACTCGTCTTCTTCAGTTTCAATGTTTAAATCATTCACTTTGAATAAAGCTTGTCTTATAGAAGCTTTAAAACTCAGATATGGAGCTTGAGGTATTTTGAAATCTTTAATCTCGAGGTTGTTAGCTTTTAGAACTTCTTGTGCTATCTCTCCCATTCTACCTTGAAGAAAATCTGAATTGTATCCAATTAGAGGGATATTAATTTTTTTGAGATCAATACGTTCGTCTATTGCGATTTCCAATATCTCATTAAATAATTTGCTTTGCACGGATTGACACATTATTAATAGAGACTTTTCACCGATTGTATTTAATGCACCTAACCAATCCTTGTCATTTTTATAAAGATGGTCTAAAATAGAATGCTCCAGCCTTAATTCCTGCGGAAAATATAGTTTTGCCTCACTAAAATCTTTTTCAACTTTAAATTTTTTCTTAGCTTTTTTTACTTCATCACTTTCTTGATCGCCGAACCCAGTTAGATAAGCAAAAACTGCCTCTTGAAATCTTTGTTTCAAGATTAATTTACCAATAATTACATTATCTTTTCTTACGGAACCGAACCTTTGTGCTCCAAAAAAATTAGGAAGACATTCAGCCTTTCTTACTCTATTTAATACTTTAATAGTTTCTTTATCTGCATCTCTCAAAGTGACTTTAAACTTATTGCCTGAAAGATCACCTATTTTTATTTTGTGTTTAGCCCATCTAAAATTCTTTAGAACAATTCCTGGAAAAGAAAATTTTCTAATTCTTTCTATTTTAGCATTAAAAATAGATATTCTTTGACAAGTCCAGGCAATTTTATCCTTAGCTCCTGCATATCCTAATTCATACTGAAAGTTATGCAGTTCCTTGGAAAGAATTGAAAAGGCTGTAAAATGATCTATGTTTACTTTCTCTAAATCACAAGTTAAGAAATTTCTGCGATCATTACAGTCTAACTTTCCAAAATCGACACTATTATTTTCTAAGACTGTCAAAGAATCTGATATCTTGCAATTATAATTTTCCCATACTTCTTCAACAATAAAGTCTTCCGGTTTATGCTTGAATACAACGCTTCCCTTATCTAGGTCTATCATGAGTAAATAATAAATTTTCAGCTATTAAATTTAATTCTGTATATATCTGCAGATTGATGATTTAGTTTCTTCTCCTTGATCTTCTGCTGTATTTCATATTAGTTCTTCCACCACCCCTATCAAATCTCTCTCTAGGCCTATCGCCCCTAGGTCTAAAGCCGCTATTCCCACTATTGTGTCCTCTGCGCGGTCTTCCTCCACCACCGCTTCTTCCTCCCATTCTTCGTTTAGAAGGAGCACTTATCTCAATAGGAAGAATCTTCATGTTCCCTGGAATAAGAGTACTTTCAATATTGACTGATTTCTCTTTACAAATACTTCTAAATTCACTATGTTCCCCAGAAGAAACAAAGCTTATAGCAATTCCATTCTTTCCAGCCCTTGCTGTTCTTCCTATTCTATGAATGTAATCATTTCCAGTATTTGGCAAGTTAAAGTTATAGACGTGTGAAACATCTTTTATATCTAAACCACGAGCAGCCACATCCGTACAAACAAGAATAAGTGATTTACGCGAATGGAATGCCTGCAAAGTGTAATTTCTTTTGGATTGTGATAACCCTCCATGAATTGCAAGAGCATCAATTCCACACTGATAAAGACCGCTAGTCACTTGATCAACATTTCTTCTAGTATTACAAAATACCATTACTACACCATTCTTTTCTAATTTAAGCAAATGCACAAGAAGAGAAAACTTCAATTCTTGTGAAACATCATAATATTTTTGATACAATTGAGAAGGATCAATCTGATCCTTTACAGAAACATGGACTGGGTTTTTCATATATTTTTTAGCTATATGTCCAATCTCTTCAGAAATAGTAGCAGAAAAAAGTAAAGTCTGTCTTTCGGTTGGGCATTCTTTTATAATTTTTTCAACATCTCTTATAAAACCCATGTCTAACATTCTATCTGCTTCATCTAACACAAGATATTTCAATTGGCTTAATCTTAGAGTCCTTCTTTCTAAGTGATCCAAAATTCTTCCTGGAGTGCCAACAATTACATCTGCATTTCTTAGTCCATGTATTTGAGGCCCCATTGCTACACCTCCATAAATTTCTTTTACATTTAGACCCTTATAAGTTGAAAATCTTCGTAAAGTTTGAGCGACCTGTTCAGCAAGTTCTCTAGTCGGAGTTAAAACAAGCGTCTGTATTCCTAAACCTTTTTTCATTCTATCTATAAGGCCAGCACCAAAAGCAAGTGTTTTTCCTGATCCAGTTGCAGAACTACCTATAACATCCTTTCCAGCAAGAACTAAAGGAATAGTTTTTCCTTGTATTTCACTAGGAGTTGTAAATCCAGCATTACTTATTGTTCTCAACATTCCTTCACTTAATTGCATTAATTTGAAATTCATCATAATACAATTCAGAAAAAAGCAGTTTTAAAGCTATGTTTTACTCTAAGATGTTTAAAGCTTCTTTATCTTCAATGAACTCTGCTTTACAAATGCCAGAAAAATAAGGAATTGACATTTCCATAGCCCATTTTTCAGTCAAATAGTGAGAACATCCTATAACATTTAGTTCAATCTTATTGACTTCTTTTAATATACTTCCATAATTTCTTTTATCATAAGTAGAAGCATTTGGAGTGATTATGCCTGTAATATATGTATTAACTCCTCTGTCTTTAGCATCTTGAATAAGCTTGGGAACAAAGCCTTCGCCAGTAACAACAGCAATTTTGCCAATTGAATCATTAACTTTTCTTATTTTTACTTTGTAATCTAATTTAGAGCTAAGTCTTTTTAGAAAGGCATTAAGTTTATTTTCATTGACTCTTCCAATTAACCCAAGAAGAATGTCTGGATTATTTTCACTTTCGCTGCCAAACTCTTCTTCAACTTTAAGTTTTAAAATTTTAGCAAAGGCATAAGCCGTAGAAACAATTTTACCATTTCTATTTTTATCTAAGGGAATATGTAAAGAATAAATAGAAATTCCCATTCCCTCCATTAACTGATAATCTCTTTCAGTAAAATTAATAAAACCTTTGCCGTTTCTTCTTCCATCCCAATCAAAGGGATGTTTTACAACTAAAAGACTGTTAATTATACCCTTCATGTGTATCTCTTCAAGAACATACCTGCTTGGAGAAAAAGCAGTGTAGATTTTATTTACTTCTTGAGAATTGACAATCATAAGTCCAGTATTGCGTAACGACGTTCTAAAAGAAGGAAGAGATTTTCTTACAAACAGGCGGTCAAATAACCAACTCCAGTCATCTTTTACTTTAGATACTTCAAACTCTTCATCTAATGCTTCTACAATTTTACTAAGCTTCATATTTAATCTCTACCTTTAAGGTTATATAAAGAGATTCTTTAAAATTTCCTACCGAATCGGAGCTTGCTCCGAGGTATTCGGAAATTTTTGATTCGAAGAGTTGATTTTAGGTGACTACATTAATCTTTTTGTAGGTACCCACGCTTAAATCTAAAAAGAATGGAACTCTATGAGTAAAGAAGTAAAAATAAAATGGACAAGCAAAACACTTTTAAAGGTGAAAACACCCACAATAGTATTCAAGTCCCCGGTATGGCTCTTTTGGGTAATGCCGGGATTCCTACTCCTTCAAAAAGTAAAAAAGAAGCTATTTTCTTCATTGATGCTAACAATTGGTATCACAATGTTAAAAGATATTATAATCCGTCTGAGATAGATATCCTTAGACTAGCTAAATTTCTCTCTGAAGTTAAGAATTACAAGATAAAAGAGATTAGATATTATGCATCCGTTCCAAGTATAGAAGATGGTGCAGAAACATATTACAACCATATTGCCTTTTTAGATTCCCTTCAGAAAAAAGGAGTTAATGTAATAACTAGAAAACTGCAAAAACTATCAAATAAAGAGATTTTAAAGAGAAAACAGGAAACAATTAATAATTTGGACCTATGTAAGAATTGTAAGCCACTTGTAGAAGCTAATTTTTTAGATTTGTCAGATATAAAGAGGAAAGAGAAAGGAATTGATGTTTGGATTGCAGTTGATATGTTGAGACTCTCCACAATTGAAAATGATTGTGAGGTTTGTGTTTTAATCTCTGGAGATGCTGACTTTGTTCCTGCTTTAGATATTATAAGAAATCATAAGAAAGAGATACTAACTGCTATGACTCCGATGGGATATTCAAGGGAGCTTATTGAAAAATTTCCCTATTTCTTATTAAAAAAAGAAACCCTATTTAAATTTTTTAGAGATTACAAAGGAAGAAAAATTAAAACAGATATCTAAAAAATTTGCACCCAGCTAATCATTTAGAAAGATTCTTAATATTTTAATTCCTAGAGTATAAATGAAAATAATCTCTTGGAACGTTAACGGGATCAATGCTTGTATTACTAAGGGTTTACTTGATTTTATGAAAGAAGAAAACGCTGATATTTATTGTTTTCAAGAAGTTAAAGCAACTAAAGAAAAAATACCTAAAATAGAAGGCTATCATGAATTTCACTCACACGCTCAAAAGAAAGGCTACAGTGGAGTTTCTATCTTTTCTAAAATTAAACCTCTATCTATTATAGAAGGTATTGGAAAAGAAATATTTGATAGCGAGGGAAGAACAATCACTTTAGAATTTGAGGATTTCTTTGTTATCAACATCTATTTTCCTCATGCACATAGGGAATTAAAAAGACTAGATTTCAAATTAAAATTCAATAAAGATTTCTTAGTGTTTTGTAAAAAGTTAGAAAAAACAAAACCAGTTATCATCGCTTCTGACTTTAATGTTGCACATAAATCAATTGATCTTACCAATGCAAAATCCAATGAAAAAAACGCCGGATTTACCATTGAAGAAAGAAATTGGTTTGATTCTTTTCTAGAAGAAGGTTACATCGACACATTCAGAGAGTTTGTTAAAGAAGGTGGACATTATACTTGGTGGGCTTATTTCAACAATGCCAGAGAAAGAAATATTGGTTGGCGTATCGACTATTTTGTTCTGAGTAAAAGTTTAAAAAACAAACTCCAAAATAGCATAATCTTGAAAGATGTTTTAGGTTCTGATCATTGTCCTATTAGTTTAGAGATTGAATAACTATATTAATCGAGTTCTTGCATAGGAAACTGAACATATTTGTGAATTTTTTCCATATTAATTAAATCGATATTAAGTAAGTCATCTCCTAAAATTGTTCTTATCTCTTTTAGTTTGCCACCTAATTCAAGAGGGTCTTTAGAAACAATATAAATTACTGCACTATAAACTCCAACAAGTTTTGCCGAATAAAATATATGAGAACTTTTGTGCAAGAATTCTTTAAGCTCCCTACTCACATCTTTTAAATTAAGCAAAAGCTGTGTTGTATAAAGCCCATATTTTTGAAAATCGTGCAAAAGGCCAAAGTTCATTATGAACTTTCTTTGAGCATATCCATTAACCCTATATCTAATTGTTTCTTGGTTTAAATTAGTCTTTTCTGAGATCTCACTAAATTTTATTCTAGGACTTTTTAATATTAGAGAGATGATTTTCTTATCTATTTTATCTAGGTTAATAGAAGACCTATCTTCCGATATAGAGTACTCTTTTGTATTAAGAACATACATTTTATTTTTTCTATTAGCTGGAATTTTAACTTCGATATCTATTGGCGGGATAATGTTGGTAAATCTCTTAATATAAGATTGAAACTCTGCTATAACCATATCTTGGACATCAATTATATTTTTAACCTCTTTAATAGCCTTTTCTAATTCTTCTTTACCCTTAACAAGAGCGATAAGTTGTAAGTCATATTTACCATAACTAGAATTTATTGAAATTATTTCTTTAATCTTGAATAGAGAATCGTAATTAATATTTACGTCTTTTAGACGAATTAATAAATGATAGTGAGTATAACCTAATAGACTATAATCAAATTGAACTGAGAAAGAAGCTAGTTTTTCTTCATCTATTAGTTTCTTTATTTGATATTCTACTGCGTCTTCAGAGCAATGAAGCGATTTAGCTATATCTTTATTTGAAAATCTACAATTAATAGAAAGAAGCTCTAATAATTGTTTTTGTCTTAGGTTTAACTCCATAATACAATTATTACATAATAGATTTATAAATATTATGTTTTAATCGCATTTTATCTTAGTAATTCTTTAATATCCATAGTTTTACCTCGTTTATATGACAACAATAATTGTGCCTGAGAGATATAGAACTATTCAAAATAATAGTAAGAACTATGTCGCTTTAATGGGTCTTTCGGTAGGTAAACAAGATTTTGAAAATCATAATGCTATGGCTTCATATTGCGACTTCATGCAAAGCAACTTTCTTTACGGATTATTTGTTATTGCTGACTTTCCTAAAAAATATAATATTATGGCTTTAGATGGCAGTTCGGAAAAGAGAGCTGAAGAGAGAACAAGAATAGCAGGAGATAATATGAGAAATGCCCTAGAGAGGATAACAAGAGATTATCCTTTGGTCAAAGTGACTCGTTGGAGAGATTTTATGACCTCTTCTTACGAGCAAAATTTGAAAATATTAAGAGAGGCATATTCAAATGATCCAGATTTTCAAGAAAAATGTAATTATAAGGTTTGAAGTTTTCTTTCTAGTCCTACAAATACAGCTCGTGTAGACAATAATTCTTCTGTATCTGAAAGAGTTAATATCTCTAAAGAATACTTGTTAGATGAACTAGCTTTTCTAGTTGCAGTGCCTTTCTCAATACCTCTGCCTGTTTGCGAAATATATCCTGGAAGAAATGAACTCCATGAACAAGTGCAAGAAAGAGAATTTTCTTTCTGTAAAGACCTTCACATTAAAGAAGATAGAGCTTTCATGGAGGCTTATTATGAATCCCCAGATAAGAAAGATTGAATCCAAAGATATTGAAAGTGTTTACACTTTAGGCATGGCTGTCCCAGAATTCTCTACTAAAGACGAGGCAGATCATAGATTCTGGCCAAAAGAGACTTTAGAAAGATTTGTTGATCAAGGATTTTCTTTAGTAATTGAAGATAATAAAATTGTAGTCGGGTTTTTACTAACTGCTTACCAGCCAGTCACCAAAAAATTAACCTGGGAAAACATGTATCTCGATCTCTCTTATCAAAAAAGAGGACTAGCTGAAACTTGTTTCAATAGATCTTGGGAATTAGCCCAAAAAGAGGGAGCGATAGTTGCTGAGTGCGTTGTAGCTTCCGATAACATTTCTGCGCAGAAAATGTGCAAACGACTTGGGTTTTCTAGCGTTAGAGATTATAAATGGATGTTAAAATGGGAATAAAATCTAACCACTCAAAACTCAATTATTATTCAAAGGCAATAAGTTAATAGAAAGATCTTCAAAAACAGGAATTATTTCATAATTATCTAATTCTTTAGGAATAACTCCAAATGCTCCTTTGTGAAAATTTTGTTTGCCATAAATAAATTGTCCTGATTTTCTTATGAAATATTTAGTCGCTCCCTTTTGATCTTCTTTATCAGGTCTTTTTTCTATACCCTGAACATTTAATTTGACTTTTATTCTCTTATTAGAATCAGAATTAGTTTAGTCTATCTTAGATTCAGTCCACAAATCGGAAAGCTTAACTTTTTCCCATTCGCTCATTTTCCAGCATCCTCAAAATCTTTTTCGCTTAATTTAACCCATTTCGAAGCAACACCGAGTAGATGGTTTGATGTTGAAAATTTTGAATTCCTCAATCTGTCAAAATAAGTGTAAAGTATTATTGAAATTCCTTTTTCTTTCATTCTTTTAATTACGGGAACAAAATCAGAGTCAGAGGCTATAAGAATTATTTTCTTTATATTTGGATAAGAATCTTTAAAGTCATACATATCTAAGATAATTAAAGCGTCTACTCCTTTTTGATAATAATCTGCTTTTCCTTCTTCATTAATTATTTTTTGACATCTCCCTTCTCGCAAGGTTATCCATTTTTTATTTCGCAACATTGATGTCATATTTTGATAATTACTCATCAAGAAATCTTCTTGTTCAGTTGGTTTTGAGCTTTGGTAAGGTGGAGCAGTATAAATATAGAGATGCTTCAAATTAAGATTTTCTTTATTACAGATATTTCTAAAAGTCTGCAAATATCTTTTATTTTTACCTGTCTTTCTTTGTAAGTGCTTCTTCACTAACCCGAAAAAGCCATCATCAACAAAAAGCAAAGTGTCTTCCATTAAAAAATACCTCTTGAATTATTAGAAAGAAAATAAACATCCAGCAACTCTTGCGAATCACTGGGGATCATACTCACAATCCTAAGATTGCTAATATTGTATGCTGTTCTAAGTTTAAAAGTGTTTCTATCCACCTTCACCATGTGCTCCTAGGTGACATATGTCTCCTTGTTACACAACCTAATGTTAACACCAATCTTAATTCCCACACAATACCAAAAAAAGATCCCCGACATTCGTATGCGTTTTCCCTGTAACAATAACCCCATTGACTTTCTTCAGGAAATTATAGGAATCATTATTATTCAAGAATTTCTCTGCCTTTAATCCAATTTTCTTAGCCTCTTTTATAGTATTCTCATCAACAATTCCTCCTGCCGCTTCGGTAATAAAATCAACCCCATCTGAAGAACAACTGACAACTACGCCATTTTTTAGAAACGCGCTAGCAGATAAAACAACTTCCTGATTTCTTCCGCCTTTCCCTTTTCCTTTAACTGTAACTGTTGTCTCTCCAGTTGCGATAACTGCAGTATTTCTTTTAGAAAGAAGGGCAAGCCTTTTTCCAACTTCTCTTGCTTCCCCACTCAATTGAGTTGTTAAAATCCTAGATTTGTACCCCAGTTCTTTCGCCTTTTCACGCATCGCTTCAGCAGCAGGAACATTTGTAATAAGTAAAATATTAGTCACGTTTGGAAAATTCTTTTTAGGAGTTTCAATAAAAGGTAATTCAGGCAAATGATATTTCCTCTGGGTCCTCTGAGCATCACGGATTGCCGTTGAGTCTGGAACTGTTGGCCCAGAAGCAATTGAATCAAGTTTATTTGTCATTACATCGCTCATAATTAAACTAATTACTGTCCCAGATCTAACAATGTCTGCAAGTTGTCCTCCCTTAATTTTTGAGATATGCTTTCTTACAGTATTTATTTCTTGAATTTTAGCTCCACTCTTCAAAAGAAGTTTATTCAATTCAATCAGTTTACCCAAAGAAATTCTCGAAGATTCCATTAGAGCAGACCCTCCACCGCTAATTAAACAAAAAATAAGATCCTGTCTTCCAGTATTTTTCAAAAGAGAAATTATCTTTTCAGTAGCGCTTACATTAATAGAAGAAGTCAAAGGATGTGTGCCTTTAATAACCTCAATCCTTGGCAGCTTTTTCTTTCTAGTATCTATTACCAAACCACCGTTAATTCTCTTTCCCAATATTTCCTCTAAGCCTTCAGCCATTTCTGCTGCTGCTTTTCCAGCACCAACAACAAAAATTCTTTTGTATTTTGAAAGATTCCATTTTTTATCATTAATTCTTAACACATTCCCAGAAATAATTAGCTCTCTATGCATTGAAACTTTAGGCAACACCGATTCAATCCCAGCACTGACTATCTCAAGTGCATCTTTCCTGATTTTGCTTGTTCCAAGTTGTTTAAAATTTTTAACTATCACGTTTTTTTAATATGAGAAACTGCAAAAGAAAGATCTCCGCGTACTTTCTTTCCGGGATTAAAAATTCCCTTTTCATCAAAAACATCTTTAACTTGCTCAAAAATTTTCATCATCTCCTTACCAAACTGTTCTTCTACAAAAGAAGTTCTAACAAGGCCATCATTATGTTCCGCAGTCATAGTTCCCTTGTACTGATGAACAAGTTTAGTAAACTTAGCAAGAACAATTGGAATTTTCTTCCGTTCATTTTTATCTTTTAAGTCCATAAGTGGAATAATATGGAAATTCCCATCTCCAACGTGTCCAGCTAAAGTTGGAGTTATGCCATGATCTTCAAGCAATTTATATAATTTTGGAAGAAACTCAGAAAGATATTCAGGTTTAACACTAAAATCATCTATAAAAGGTGCAGCCATTTTGTTTTTCACTTTTTGTCTCAAAAGGTTAAATGACTCTCTTCGCATAACCCAGTATTTCTCACCTTCACTTTCACTTTGCATCGAAATTGACTGTATACCTTCTTTCCTTAGTTCTTTACTAAGAGAATCTGCTCTATTTTGAATCTCTTTCTCCTTGTCCCCCGTAAGTTCTACAAGCACAATAAAAATAGGAAAACCATGAATAAGCGCTTTGAGCGCCTCCTTTCTGAAACCCCAAAAGAAAGAAAAAACATTTTTGTTAATTTTTTTAGCTATTTCAGGAAAAAAGCGAAGACCTAAAATTAAAGTATGTTTATCAAAGCTTTCCAAAGATTCAGGCTTATATTTCTTCACAGTAGAAATCAATTCACTTATTTGATTTAAGTTTTTTAAAGAAACGACAACCAATCTAGAATGTTTTCTTTTAGGAACTAAATCAACGTCAGCATTTAACCACATTCCAAGAGTTCCTTGTGATCCAACAAAGAGCTTAGATAAATCAAAAGTCTTCCTATCCCAAACACGCCATAAAAAATAACCTGAAGAATTTTTCGTTACTTTTGGTCGAGCAGCCTGAATCAAATCATAATTCTTCTCACAAAGAGCATATATTCTTCTATAGATTTCCCCTTCAAAATCTCTCTTTCTCATTTTGGCATTAAGTTGATCTCTACTTAACTTCTTCAATTCGTAAATTTTTCCATCTGCCAAAACAACTCTCAACTTATTAACATGATCAACTGTCTGTCCAAATACGAGGGATTTCTCTCCTCCAGAATTATTAGCAATAATTCCACCCATAGCACAAATAGATTTACTAGCAGGATAACTTGGATACATAACGTTCTTCTTATCTGTAATCTTCTCAAGATCCCTATAATAAACTCCAGGTTCAACAACCGCGTGTTTCGTACTTACTTCAAGTATATGATTTATATGCTGTGTAAACGAAACAACTATTGACTCCGTCAGCGGTCCTCCAGTCATATCAGTTCCAGCCGCTCTAGCAGTAAGAGACAATCCTTTTCTTTTATTAACAAAATTAACTAAATATTGTATATCTTCAGCATTTTTAGGACAAACAACAACTTTTGGCCTCACTTCAAATATAGAAGCATCCCTACTATAAGTATTCAAACTTTCCTCATCAATTAAAACTTCTCCCTTGAATACTTTTTTCAGTTCATTAATCCAATCATCCATGTTTCCTCTTCCTTCTCAAAACATCCTTTACAGCTTTTAAAATATCTTTATTAGTACAATTATATTTTTCCAGCAATTGTTCTGGATCTCCAGACTCTCCAAATGTATCTCTAATTCCAACTCTCTCCATCGGAATTGGAAATTCACTTACTAAAAGTTCAGAAACTGCTCCTCCCAATCCTCCAGTAATCTGATGTTCTTCAGCTGTTACAATAGCCCCAGTTTTTCTTGCAGCTGAAATTATCGTTTGATTATCCAACGGCTTTATAGTATGAGAATTTACAACTATTGCACTTATCCCTTCCTTCTTAAGGTTTTCAGCAGCAACAAGCGCCTCATAAACCATTCTCCCGCAAGCAACTATACAAACATCTGAGCCATTTCTATATACATCCGCTTTTCCAAAAACGAAAGGAGTTTTGTTATCAGTTATTACTGGAATTTTATCCCTTCCAAATCTAAGATAAACTGGACCCTTAATTGAAGCCGAAGCAATAGTCGCCTTCTCGGCCTGAACTGCATCACAAGGAACAATAACTTTCATATTTGGAAGAACTCTCATAATAGCAATATCTTCCAAAGCCTGATGAGTTGCGCCATCAGGGCCAACACTAATTCCAGCATGCGCTCCCTGAATTTTTACATTTAGATTATTATAACAAACACTAACTCTTAATTGATCCCAATTTCTTCCAGGACTAAAGACAGCATATGAACTTATAAAAGGAATTTTTCCCATAAGTGCTAAACCAGCAGCAAGTCCAGCCATGTTCTGTTCAGCAACACCAACTTCAATGTATTGTTTAGGAAATTTCTGTTTAAACCACTCTACTCGAGTAGATTCAGTTAAATCACAACAAAGAGCAATAATATTTTTATTTTTCTCTCCTAAAACAACAAGCGCTTTTCCATATCCATCTCTAGAAGCAACAAGTTCAGGTTTTTTTAAATCGATTTTCATTCTAGCCTCCCAGATTGTTCTAAAAGAATTTTACATTTTTGAGAATCAAAACCTCTAATTCTGCATTCATCTTCACAAATTTGACGTAGTGCTTCCATGGCTTCTTCTTTGTTAGGTGTTTTCCCATGCCATTCAAAACGTTTTTCCATAAAACTAACTCCTTTCCCAGGAATTGTCTTACAAATAACAACTATCGGTTTTCCCTTATAATTTTTAGCCTTCTCAAATCCAGACAATATCTGTTTCATATCGTTTCCGTTTATTTCGATTACATGCCAGTTAAACGCTCTAAATTTATCAGCCAAAGGATCTAAAGGCATAACAACATCAGTTGGACCATCAATCTGAATATTATTTCTATCAACAAATCCAATTAAATTATCAAGTTTATATTTAGCCGCAAACATGAAAGACTCCCAACATTGTCCCTCATCCAACTCTCCATCACCCATAGATAAAAACACTTTAGATGTTTTGCCATCTAGTTTAATTCCATAAGCCATTCCAGCTGCAACAGAAGTTCCCTGTCCAAGTGGTCCAGTACTCGTTTCTATTCCAGGAAGAGCATGAAGATGTGGATGCCCCTGTAATCTGGATCCAAGTTTTCGCAATGTCTTTAGCTCACTCAAAGGAAAATAACCAACTTTAGCAAGCGTCGCGTACAAAACTGGACAAATGTGTCCATTAGAAAGTATGAGTCTATCTCTTCCTTCCCAGTCAGGTTTTTTAGGATCATGGTTTAGAATATTAAAATACAGAGCTGCAAAAACATCTGACATTCCCAGTGGTCCCCCAGAATGTCCAGATCCGGCTTCCACAAGCATTTTGATAATCTCTTCTCTAATCTCATCAGCAATGATCTCCAACTCTTTTACATCTGTAATTCTCTTCATCAAACACCTCTTTTCTAATAAATCCAACGTCCTATTTAAATATTAAGGAAAAACTTAAAAATAGCCTGATAGTTGATTAAATTAATATCTTAAAAAATCTAAACAATTAAATAATCCCTCCATCTAAACTATAAAAATGAGGGAAAAATGAGGGCTTGTGCTTTGTCATCTGGATCATCTGGAAATTGTTTCTACGTTGAAGATGAAAATTCTGCTGTCTTAATAGATGTAGGGATAAGCACGAAGAAAGTTATAGAAAGAATGAACTCATTGAATCTTAATCCAGAAAAAATAAAAGCTATATTTATTACACACGAACACATAGATCATATAATTGGATCTGATGTATTCGCTAGAAGATTTAATATACCTATATTCGCGACAAAGGGAACAATTTTCCATGGATTCCTATGTTCAAATAAAGATTTAATAAAAAAAATAAATAAAAATGATAAAATCACAATAGGAAAATTAAGAATAGAGGCATTTACTAAATCTCACGAAGCCGCAGAACCAGTATCCTATTCAATTCACTATAAAGATAAAATCATTTCAGTAATAACCGATGCAGGATACGCTTGTAAAAACATAAATAATAAAATCGCAAAATCAGATTTCTTATTTTTAGAATCTAACCATGATATAAAAATGCTTGAAGATGGCCCATATCCTCATTTTTTAAAAAGATGGGTAACAAGCGACACAGGACACTTATCAAACACACAAGCAGGTTTAGCAGTATTAGAACATGGGAATAAAAAACTAAAAAATATAGTTCTCTCCCATCTAAGCAGAACAAATAATTCTCCAGATTTAGCTTTGGAGACATTTCGAAGTTTTTTAAAAGAAAGAAGCGATTTCAACGCCAATCTCTCCGTGTCTCTAGGAGATATGCCTACTCAGTTGTTTAGTGTCTAAAACTCACTTTAAGTAGGTTTAAATAGCCTAATTTAGATAATTAAACATGGGAAACTTTAGAAGAGAAGGAGGAAGAAGCGGATTCGGCGGAGGCAGCCGTTCTGGCGGTAGCCGTTTCGGAGGAAGAGGCGGAGGAAGAGATAGAGACTTTGGAAGATCAGATAGAGGGCCTGTTCAAATGCATGAAGTAACTTGTGATAAATGTGGAAAAAGATGCGAAGTCCCATTCAAACCAACCGGAGACAAACCAGTTTACTGCAGCGATTGCTTTAGAAAAGAAGAAAGCCCAAGAAACAACTTTAGTTCAAATAATCAAAACGGATCTTCACAAACAGGAATTTCAGCAGAACAGTTCAAACAAATTAATGCTAAACTTGATAGAATCCTAAATGTCTTAGAAAGTTTAGAAATGGAAGTAGAAGAAGACTCAGAAGAGGATGCTGAAGAAGATGAAGAAGAGAAAGATGAATAATTACAATTACAGGAGGTATAAAAATGAAAGGTAAAGTAAAATTCTTCAATGAAATGAAAGGTTTTGGATTCATAGCTGGTGAAGATGGAAAAGAATATTTCGTTCATAGTACAGGATTGAATTCCGGCGTATCTATAAGCGAAAGTGATTCTGTCACATTCGAAATAGAGCAAGGAGACAAAGGCCCAAAAGCTTCTAAAGTTTCTAAAGAGTAAATTTTTAAAATTGTTAGTTAATTCTCAGTTATTTATTTTTATTAAATCTTATTGTTATTTTATTATTTTTTATATTAGTTCAACTAAACCATCTGGTTTCATAACTAGCGTTTTTCCAGAACTATCAAAGGAAAACGCGTGTTCAACTAAACTTTTTGATATAACATTTGGATCAGCTAATGAATCATAACTCTTAATCACTTCTTTTCTTAATATATTCCTAAAAGTTTCTTCAATTCTTCTATATGCGGTTGTATCTATCGTAGGAAGACAATAATGATTCGCTTTAATATCTGAATTAGCCAAGGCAAAACTTTGAGTGTATCTTCTTAGTCCTTGTTTAGCTTCTATATAAGGTGCTAATTCTGGGCAATCTTTAACAGGTCTGTAAGACCATTGACTTCCTAAAGTCACAACAATTGAGTTTTTACTTCTAGATAAATTGCTTTTGAGAGTTTCTAATGTAATTCTTACATAAGTTAGATTTCTGTCTAAATGTCTCTTAAAAACATCAGGCGTTTGTTCCTCCAACTTTTTTGGAAAAGCATATCCTGCAACACACCAAATATTATCTATTATCCTATTTTGTTCTCCGATTTTCACCAAAATAGATTTTAATTTGTCTTTATCTAGAACATCACATTGAAAATGAGTAAAGTCTTGCAAACCAGTTGATGACCTACTTAAAGTTATAATTTCTGAGCCTCTAGAGATTAGTTCGTCTGATATATATTTTCCTAGACTGCTTGTTCCACCAATTATTAGAGATTTCATTTTATAGCTTTCAAGACTTTTAGAGGCCAATTAACTGCGTAACCTCCTTTTTCTTTTTTTATCCCTAGTAATCTTTTACATCCGTCTAAAACAAATCGATACTTTTCCTCTTCTGATCCTCCAAGAGCTTTTGACATGCCATGAAGAAGATAAATAAATCTACCAAGATCTCTTTCTGTTCTAAAGTGCCATTTTTGAGGTAAATCTTCTATGATAATATTTGAATCATCAAACCCTGCTAAATAACATAATGAATAGGCCATCCTTTCAGATAAAAATTTTACATTATGCCCAGTGCATGAGTATTTGGCGACTTGTTCATCAAAGTGGTCTGCTAGTAAAGAGCCTTGAAATACATCACAAATTACTATTTCGCCTTGTTTTTTTAATGAATTATATATTCTTTTGAAAGCTTCTTCTTGTTTATCGCAATGATGCATTGCTCCAAACGACCACACCTTGTCAAAACTTTCGCTTGGAAAGTCTATATTCTCCGCCCCCATAACAAATGTCTCAAGATTTGGGGGGTTTCCAGTTCTGAGCTTTAAATTTTCTAATTGCGAATAAGAAGGTTCTGTAACTATATACTTTCCATTTACTCCAATCGCTTCTAATATTGGCTTACAGAAAAACCCGTTTCCTTCACCCACTCCTAAAATTATCTCTCCTTCACTAGGATTAAGATGTTTGTGCATCGCCATAATATCTTCTGCTCGTGCGAGAGGGTATTCACTAATCGCTCTTTCATACATTTCTGATCTTTCTTCATTGAAACCCTTATCTTTTACCATCATATAGTCGTTACAAGAAAAGGCTATATAAAGTTAAGCCGTCGCTTTATGACGGCTAAAGAAAAGCTTATAAATTGAGATTTCTTAGATTTAATATGTACGAAGAATTAGGAGAATTTGGATTATCAGAAAATGAGATACAAACCTACATCGCTTTATTGAAAACAGGAATTTCTACAGCTAATAGAATTGCAGAAATAACAGGAATTAAAAGAAGTACGACCTACGATAATTTAAGTCTTCTAATCAACAAAGGAATTGTTTCAAAGATAATGAAAGAGCATGTGCAGTATTATGAAGCAGCACAACCAGAGAAACTGATTTATTTATTAGAGGAAAGAAAAGATAGAATAAAGAAAATATTGCCAAAGTTAAAATCTATACAAGAAAGTACCTCAGAGAAGACAGGGGTTACTTATTTTGAGGGTAAAAAAGGAGTTCTAACAGTTTTAAATGATATTATCTCTGAAAATAAAGAATTGTGGTTCTACGGATCTAGAACTATGGCTAAAACTGCCTTGGCCCATTATCCTGACAACTTTATTTATAAGAGAGCAGAAAACAAGATATTTCTTAAAGCCATTTTAGCAGAAGAAGATAGAGAACATCCAGCATATAAAGAAAAGAATATAATTAAACTATCAAGTCTTAAGTTCTCAAAAGACTTAAACGGCGTTTCAGCCAATGTTTTTATCTATAGCAATAGGGTTGCTTTTATGAGTTCAGGAGAAAATCTAGTTGGAATTATAATTAAAAACAAAGAAATACTAAATCAACAAAAAAAGATATTTGAAATGCTCTGGAAAAATGCGAAAGAATAGTCTCAAAAATCATAATATATAAATAGCCTTTTTCTTAATTGTAAATATGAAGCAGAAAACAATTAAAGTGATCTATTGGATCGTTACATCTTTATTTTGTTTGTTAATGTTGTTTTCTGGTATCTCTGAATTGATGCAAACTCAACAAGGAAATGATCTCTTAATTAGTTTAGGATATCCTCTTTATCTTAATTTTATACTTGGAGTTGCTAAAGTTCTAGGAGTTATCGCATTAATCCAGCCAAAATTCAGAACAATAAAAGAATGGGCTTATGCAGGATTTACTTTCGATATATTAGGAGCTTCAGCTTCATTTGCATTAAATGGCAGCAGTCTTGGAGATTCTCTGTTTCCCTTAATAATTCTAGTTGTAATGTTTATCTCCTACTCTTTGTGGAAGAAAACCAAATAATTCTAGAAAGGTTCCAGCAGATTTATAAACAAATATTATTTAATACTAATATGGCAGCAACACCTCCTGGCGCAAGAAAAAGAAAATTGGAGTATATGGTAGATCAAACAGTCTTTGATGAATTTATGAAAGCTTGCAGCAGAAAGGGTTTTGCACCACAAATAGTTCTAGAACAGGCTATGAAAAAATTTGTTCAAAGCGGGCAAGCTTAATTTTTGCTATTATTTTATCAAATATAATCTTATCTTTCCATAAATTTAAATAAGGAAAAAAATTTTAACAGCTCATGAATAAATCAATGACATTTATCACTTTGGCCGTCATAGTTGTTGGAATTTTATTTGGGATAATGTCTTTCATCCGATTTGAACCAAATCAAGTTTACATGCCTTCAACAGAAAAAAACACCTTCCTTAACACCTCTAGTCAATCTTCCGAAATTCCATCATCAAATTCTGGAAGTTCAAACCCATTGGAAACTCAAAATTCAAATGATAAAATAACCTCTTCAATTTTAGCAACACATAACACCAAGGAAGATTGTTGGGTTGGTTACAAAGGTAAAGCTTATGATATAACTTCATTTATACCAAATCACCCTGGAGGCGAAAATGCCATAGCCAAAAATTGCGGAACTTCAGCAGAATTCGAAAACGCATTTACAAAAAAACATGGAACAAGTAAAGCACCTATGTTCATGAAAGTCACTATATACAAAGGAGATTTAATATGATGAATCAAAGACAATTAAAAGAATATGCCCCAGCTATAGTTAGGATCTCATTGTCTCTAGTTTTCCTCTGGTTCAGCTTTAACCAGTTTTTTCTCACAAATAACTTCATTGACTTAATTCCCTCATGGGTTGTTTCATTAAGTGGAATATCTCCAGATATGTTTGTAATTCTTAACGCAATACTAGAGTTTGCATTTGGAATGTTCCTTTTATTAGGAATTCATGTAAGATTGAGTGCATTTATCTTAGGCCTGCATTTACTAGGGATCGCTTTCTCTTTAGGTTACGGCACTACCATGATTAGAGATCTAGGTCTTGCTCTAGCAACACTTTCCATATGTTTCCAAGGAAATGATATTCTATGTATCGGAAAAAAGAAGACATCAAATACAGAAACAAATTAATTCTAGATAAAAAATCTAATTAAAACACAACAATTAATAAAAACCTTCAAAAAAGAGTTGTGAAATGAAAATCGGAGTTGATTTAGATGATGTAACTGTAGATTTTATTAGACCGTTGCTGAGATTCCACAATCAAACTGCAGAAAGAATGATCTCTTACCCAGATGTGTTTACATATACACTTGAAGAAGTCTGGGGCGGAACAAGACAAGAAGCAATTGAGATAGTAAGATCTTTTTATATGTCTGAAGCTTTTGACCAACTACCTTTTATAGATGGCGCGTTAGAGGCTTTACATCAATTGTCTAGAAAATATGAAATTGCTTTTATAACTGCTAGACATAACGAAGCTAAAGAAAAAACACAAAAATGGCTGGAAAAAACTTGCCTCTTTTGAGAGCACCTGTTTTTTATATTGGAGAATATCAAAATAAAAATGGTAAAAAAGTTACAAAAGCAGATATTTGCTTAAGAGAAGGAATAGAATGTATAATAGAAGATAACGGCAAATATGCAACAGAATGTGTCGAGAAAGGCATTAGAGCTTATTTGTTCAATCGTCCATGGAACACAAATTTCTTAGATCCAAGATTAGTAAGAATAGAAAGTTGGAGAGAAATTCTGGAAGATTTAAATTCTAGTTAATTTTCACAAATCAAAAGTAATAACAATTTCCACAGAGAATATATATAACTTAAAGAGCTCATAAATAAATGAGTTTAGCTGATTACATTAAAGATATATTTAGTTTAAGTCTAGGAAAAGTATCTAGAGATATTCAAGAAAGCATAACCAAAACAGTTACATCTCAAATCCATATTATTCAAAAAAATGTAATAAAACAGTTTATAGGTCTCGCGGTTATAATCCTCGCTCTCATTTTCTTAGCAATTTCCGTAGTTTTCTTATTTATAGAATACCTAAATCTAAGCAAAACAATTTCATTTTTAATAGTAGGAAGTATTTTATTATTCGCTGGCTTAATTGTCAGATTACTAAAATAGAAGGAGGTAAAAATGGCTAAAGAAGGTATAAAAGAAAAAACAGTAAACTCTGCAAGAATTGCAAAAGAGAAATTCTTAGAAACAAAAGATAAAGCAGAGAATTACGTGAAAGAGCACCCTCTAACTTCAATAGCAATTGCCGCAGGAGTTGGAGCAGCGGTGGCTATAGGTGTTAATGCTTTAATAAAACCAAGAAAGAGATCATTTCTAGATAAAATAAGAGATAGATATTAATTAAAAAGATTTAACTACAATAATAATTTATTATTGTATGGCTCAAAAATTTTATTTTATTGCTGAAAATTCCAGCAAAGAGAAGATTAAAACTGCTATAGTCTTTTCTGCAATTTTAGTTTTAATAATTGTCTTTATTTTATTTTTTTCCGTAATACAATATCTCGTGCTCCAAAATCTGCCGTTTATAGGAGCTGCAGCGAATTCGATAAAAAAAGATTTAATAAACACAAGCCCCATTGGCCTTTTTTACAGCCATTTTATCGGAGGCATATTTTTTGTCCCCTCTGCAGATGAAGCGATTTTTTATTACGGTTTGCTGACTGGAAACCCTCCATTTTTATCATTCACAGCGGCTTTATGTGGTTTTTTCCTTTCTCAAATATTAAACTACTTCTTTGGATCTAAGATAAGTTCTTTCATGCTGCCAATTATTTCAAAAAAGAAACTATACAAAACTAGAAGATATGTAAACAAATACGGGGCTTATGGCATATTTCTATTTAACTTTCTCCCTTTCCCTTCACCATTGCTTACTTTTGCCCTAGGCATAGCAAGATACAACAAGTATAGATTATTTTTAATCATCTTAATAAGTAAAAGTTTAGAATACAGCGCTTTAATATTACTTTTTCTATTGATTTCTAAGTAAAAGTTTGAGTATATTTCTCTATACAGTCTTCCAAATGATTTTTATACTTGAATATCTTAACCAAAACATGTCTAAAGTACACCACGTAATAAAAAACGAGCTCACTTTAGAAAAAACTGTGAATCTGAAAAAATTAACAGGTAAAAATGTTTTATCAAAAGGCGGAAAAATCATAGGAAAAATTTCAGAAATAAGAATAAATCCTTATAATCTTAAAATTGAAGGAATTTTAATTAAAAGAGATATTTTTAGAAAACCTCTCTATATAGGCAAAGGCTACTTTTCACATTTGTCTCATGATTCAGTCATATTAAATATAGAATTGTCGCCATTAATTAAAGGAAGAAAAGTTATTACATCAGAAGGAAAAATCATAGGAAAAGTCAAAGAAGTTTTGAGAAAAGGAGATTCTAATGAAATAGAAGGTTTAACTGTCAGATCTATGTTTAGTAGAAAATTCATTTTACCTTCCTCTGCAATTAAATATATAGGAAAATCAGTTGTCCTTAAATCAAAATATAATGCAAAAAAAAAGTACTTTTGGCAGAGACTTGAGTAAAGCCATAACCTCTGAAGAAATATTAGGGAAAAACGTTATAGACGTTGATGGGGGAGTTATAGGTGTTGTAGAAAAAGTCTTTATAGATCCTATTTATCTAAACTTCGCGGGAATTTCTGTGGATAAAGGTTTTATAAAAAAAGGAGTTTCTATAGGAAATAGCTATATTAGTAAAATAACCAAGCATGCAGTTTTCCTTAATATAAGAGTAGCCTATGAAATAAAAGGTATGGTTGTATTTGATAAAGATGGAAAAAATCTAGGAACTGTTTATTCTATTGATCTATATGGAAGCAGAAATAAAATAAAAAATATTCATGTCAGAAATAATTTTATCAACACAATTATGAAAAAAGAGTTAGTAATTCCTTATGAAAAAATAAAAGATATCGGAGAAAATATCATACTTAATGTAACAAAGAAGAGTTTATCAAATCCTAAATTATAAAGATGTTCGAACATTTTGTCCCAATATTAAGACAAAATAGTCGACTCGTACAAACCAATTGATCCTAAAAGCTCTAATAACTAACGAGTAGATTTTTCTGCCATTTCAATAAATTTCTTAACCTGCTTCTTACTTCCACGTATAACTGTTTGTAATGGTCTAGCTGAACCTAACAAACACAAATCAACATGTTGAACTACGACTTCTAATCCTTCAAATTCTGGACGGGTGAATGAGAAAGTTTTACTATCTTCTCCAATTACAAATGTTCCGGCTCCACTTTCCACGAAACTGTCTGCATATTCCCTCAGATATTTTCTATCGAAATATTTTTCTTCGTATACCATAAAATAGGTTGATAATATCTATTCTTAAATTTATCGTTTAAATTATTATAAATGATCCCAGAGAGAATCGCACTAAGATATTAGGCAGAATATCACCAATCTTATAATTATAACAAAAATCATTTATTCAAAAAATCTATCTCTTCCTCGCTCAAATCAAGTTTCTTAATAACACTTTCTTGCTTGATTATCGGCTTCAAAAAGCTAAAATCTCTCATAGCTCTCGCAGTAGAACAATGAACCAACCGAGCATACTTTTTCATGATGCTTTTCTTTTTTTGCATTTTTTGATTATTTATCCAGATCTTAAGAATTCTCTTGGGTCTTTCATAACTAGTAAACCCCTGTAAATTATGATCTTTCGCAAAAGAAATACCCGCACTCTGAAATATGTTTTGGTATATTAAAAACCTCCAAGACTGATGTCTATAAATTCTCCCTCTAAAAACGTCAGCAGCACCCAGAGCATAATAAGCTTTAGCCAAAGATTCATTTTTATACTCTTTAGGAATATTTTCCTCAATCCAAAGCAATATTTCATCAAGAGATAAAGAACTTTTATCAAACAAATCCAAAAACGGTTCTCTCTCTTTAAAAATTTTCCTCAAAATATTGAAAATATCTTCTTCAACATCGCGCCTCTCCGTCATATCAACTTCAAGATCATTCTTAGCGTAAGAATCAAGATCATTTAGAGCAGCCCTTATATCGCCCTGAGATTTAATAGATATTTGTTTTAAAAATAGAGGATCCTTGCTTAAATTCTCTTTTTCTGAAACTCTCAAAAGTATAGAAATTATGCTACCTATTGGAAATCTAGTTATTTCAATTAACTTAGCCTTTGCCCTTACTGGAGATAATTTAGATTGCCAAACATCATTGCAAGTCATTATAATCGGAAATTTAGTCGACTCTATCACCCTTAACAATTCAGGAATGCCTCCTATATCAGTTCCTGTTACGCCATCAACCTCATCCATAAAAAGAATTTTACCCTTGCTAAACAAAGAGATTTGCTCAGCAGCAGGTTTCAAAGTTGTCTCTAAACTGGATCTATTCCTCAAATCAGACGAGTTTAATTCAAGTATCTCCAAATTGTTTTCCAGCGCAGCTGCTAAAACAATAGAAGTTTTACCAGTTCCAGAAGGACCATGCAAAATTAAAGCTTTTTTCTTGGGAAAATTCTTCAAAAAAAACTCAACTTCAGAAATAATTTTTTCCTGTCCAATAAAATCAGAATATCTTCTAGGACGATACTTCTCAGAGAGAGGTGTTTTGTTTAGCATCATTCCAAACTTCTCCCTTGCCAGCCAAAACAAAAGAAGCCAAAAGAGCCTGTAACTGAACAAACTCATCCGAGCCCTCAATCATCCTAAACTCAGCCTCCCCAGTCTTTTCAGTAAGTCTAACTTTGATCGCTGGCTCTATCTCAAGGTTCCAAATCTCCTTCTGTATAGCTTTTATAATATCCGTGCCAGAAATACTTTCTTTTAGCATAACATCTAACATTTTATCTCTTGCATTTATAAAATCTCCAGCAAGAGCATAATCCAAAACAACACGCACCTCGGCAGGCTTAGCACTAGAAGAAATAATCCTGATCATTTCAGAACTAATATTCATAGCTATTGCAGCAGTTGCCTGTAAAAGATTTATAGCTCTTCTACAATCTCCCTCCGAAGACTCATAGAGAGTATCAAAGGCATCATCACTTAGTTTCAAATCTTCCTTCTCAGAAATGATTTTTATTACTTTTATGATATCCTTCTTTTCTAAAAGCTTAAATCTAAATGAAACACATCTTGATTGAATAGGATCAATAATTCTAGAAGAATAATTACATGAAAGAACAAAACGACAAGTGTTAGAATAATTTTCCATAGTTCTTCTCAAAGCCTGTTGAGCTTCTCTAGTTAAAGCGTCAGCCTCATCCAAAAAAATAACCTTAAACGGAACTCCTTCAATAGCCCTAGTTCTAGCAAAGTCCTTAACTTTTTGTCTAACAACATCTATACCTCTCTCATCTGAAGCATTTAATTCTAAATAATTCTCTCTCCACCTTTCACCAAACAATTCCCTGACAACTATCAAAGCCAAGGTTGACTTACCAGTCCCAGCTGGACCTGCAAAAAGCATGTGAGGTATGTTTAATGCCTGAACTAACGACCTAACCCGTTTAATTATTTCCTGCTGACCAACCATATCTTCAAATTTAGCAGGTCTATACCTTTCCGTCCAGATGTTTGTTTGTGACATTAGCACCTCTTTAACAAGTTAAAAAAGCAGGCAATATAAATATTGTTGTGATTAAAAATTCTTAATTTTTATCATCTTGATCCAATCCATTATATGAAAGCGCCTTATTTGCAAGCATACCAAGAGTAAATCTCGCCATCATTGATGCTGGAAAAATTAAAGAAGGTTCAAATAAAGTATCATTTTCACCACGCGCATATTTATACATTCCAAGCACAAGACCCATAGCTGCTGTAAATCCCAATCCAAAATCAACAAGCTTAGACCCTAAACTAAAAGACCTAGTCTTGTCATATTCTTCCTCAACTCCTTCTAGTTCATCCAAACTTCTAGCAATATTGCCCAAACAGACAGAATCAACTGCACTAGTCCTAACCAAATCAATCAATTTCATATTAGAATTACAAAGACCTTTCTCTATGAAGTCTTCTCTTACGCTTTTCTTTCTTAAGTCTCTTTCTCTGCCACTTCCAACGCATTTGATTCTTCTTTTTCCAACGTCTTGAGCTTCTTTTCATATTTTCTATAGAAAAATTCGGTTTATAAAGATTCCTCTGACATAAAATTAGAACACTTCCATAAATTTAAATACAAAAAACTACTCAACCTAATAAGAATTAGAGGTAACAAATGAAAAACAAGAAGCTTATTGCTTTCATAACGCTAGCTATATTATTTCTTCTATTTGCCATAAAACTTACTTTTTTCTATGTTCCAAAATGTGAAACGTTTGGATGCTTCATGAGTTACATGAAAAAGTGCGAAAGTGCTAAATTTGTAAATGATGATATAGAAGCTACCTGGAGATATGAGATTAAGGGAAACACAAATAAAAAAGAGTGTGAAATAGACGTCACATTAATACAGCCAAAAACTGGAGACTTAGGAATTGACAAATTGGGAGGATACAGCATGACCTGCGTCTTTCAAAAAGGCGCGGCTATGTATCCTGAAAAGGATTTAGATAAATGTCACGGACCTCTTAAAGAAGAAATGCAAAGTATTGTTATAAAAAAATTACATACTTATGTAATAGAAAATCTAAACACAATAGATAGAAACCTCGCTTCAGCATCCGAACAATAAAATGAAGACAATACTTGTAAAGGACAAAAAAGAAGCGAGTAAAATTGCCGCCGAGATTATTTGCAAAGAAATTAATAAAAAAAGAGATCTCGTTCTTGGTCTCGCAACTGGAAAAACAATGATTCCAGTCTATAAAGAAATAACAAAATTAAGCAAAAGACAAAAAATAGATTTTAGAGAAGTAAAAACATTTAATTTAGATGAATATTTAGGCTTAAATGAAAAAGACAAAGAAAGTTTTAGAACTTTTATGAACAAAAATCTATTTGGAAAAATCAACATTCAAGAAAAGAACATAAGTTTTCTCGATGGAAAAAACAAAGGAATAAAAAAAGAATGCAAAGATTATGAAAATAAAATAAAAAAACTAGGCGGAATAGATCTGCAAATCCTAGGCATAGGAAAAAACGGACACATAGCATTTAATGAACCTGAGAGTTCATTTTCAAGTGTAACGAGAAAAGTAAAATTAACAGACCAAACCAGAAAAGACGACTCTATTTTTTTCAAAGATAAAAAAACTCCAGAATATGCCTTAACTGTTGGTTTAAAAACAATAATGAATTCAAAAAAGATCATGCTTATTGCATTAGGAAAAGAAAAAACTGAAATAGTAAAGAGATTCTTCCAAACTAAGATCACAAAAAAAGTCCCCGCAACAATATTAAAAAAGCATAAGGATTTCACATTTATAATTGATAAAGAGGCATATAAAGGAATGAAATGAAAAATAAAGCAGTTTGTATTGTTGCTCATCCCGATGATGAAACAATTTGGATGGGAGGAATGATTTTAAGAAATGAGAATTGGAATTGGACAATCTTCTCCCTATGTAGAGGAAATGACAAAGACAGAGCTCCAAAATTTAAAAAGGTCTGCGACATCTACAAAGCAAAAAGCATAATAACTAATCTAGATGATGAAATTCTAAAACCTTTAAAGGAAAATGAAATAAAAAAGCTAATACAGGAAAATTTAAAAGAAGATTATGATTACATTTTTACACATGGAAAAAACGGTGAATACGGACATATAAGACATATGGAAATACATCAGACAATAAAATCGCTTTCTAAAGAGAATTTTTTTAAGAAAGCTAAGATAAATTATTTTTCCTACAAAAGTGGAAAAGAAAAGGCACCGCATGATAAAATTTTATCAATTCCAATAGCAGATAAAAAAGCCGAAATTTTAATTGTATTAAATCAAGAAGAATATCAAACGAAAAGAAAAATCATAGAAGAAACTTATGGATTCAAACATCCAATTTTTGAAACTCTGAGCTGTGGTAAAATGGAGGCATTTTCCCCAAAATGAAACTTCTTGTTCTATATCCTCACCCTCCAGAACCAGATGGCGTCAGTATGCAAGGACATTATCTAATTAAAGGATTAAAAGAAAATGGCGTTGAAGTTTTACCTTGTGATCGTGAAAACAACATACAAAAAGAATGGAGTTATTTATCTTTCAAACCAGATGCAGTTATAGGAATAGGTTTCTGGGCAGACGCTCCAGGACTAATACATAACCCAGAAGAATACGGTATGCTTGCTGTTCCTTGGTTCAATGCAGATGGGTGGGTTGCGAATTATCATGATGATCTAAACAGATTACCTCTACTAGTCGCAACAAGCAATTGGGTAAAATCTACTTACATAAGAGACGGAGTAAAAGGAGATAATATTCACGTATGTCCAATTGGTTTCGATCCAGAATATTTCCACCCTATTCCAAGAAACGATGACAAAGTAAAAGAATTAAGAAAACTTTTGGATATCCAAGAAGATGAAAAAATGATTTTAACGATTGGAGGCGATGCCACAAGCAAAGGAGCCCAAGAGATGTTTAAAGCTCTTTCAAAAATCGGAGACAAATTCACAAAATGGAAATATGTTTTGAAAGTCTGGGACAGTTTCTCCGCAGATGATCATGGCAACGAAGAAGAAAAATTAATTAAAGAATTGGCCTTAGACGAAGATAGAATTACATATCTAAGAGGAAAATTATCTCCTGAGTTTATAGGCGTTTTGTTAAATGCCTGCGACATTTATGCTGCGCCTTCAAGACTAGAAGGTTTCGGTATGATTCAATTGGAAGCTCAAGCCTGTGGTAAACCAGTTATCTCCATAAATGTAGGCGGACCAAAAGATACAGTAGTTCATGAAAAAACTGGCTTTTTAGTCGATGTAGAAAAAGAAATAAAACTAGAAAAAGAATGGGCATATCCTTGGATGGGTTTTGAAACAGAACATCAAATAGAATTCAAAGAGCCAAAGACGTTTGCATATAGAGCAAATATAGATCAATTAGCGGATTACACTTTAAAACTTCTTACCGATGATTCTCTAAGAGAAAAAATGGGAAAAGATGCCGCAGAACATGCCCTAAAGAACTTCCACTATAAAGTCACGGCCAAACGCATGATAGATCTGATAGAAAAACATGCGTTGAAAAAGAGTTAAAAAATTACTCATACTCTATCTTAATTTCAATTGCCTCAGGAGGAACAATCGGACCCTTGTCATTAAGTCTTATACCTTCTTTAAACTCATCTTCTAACTCTCTTTTTAAAACACTTTTAAAAGACTCACGGTCTAACGCCTCACTAGATTTAAATCTACGAACTCTTACACCATAATTAACAAGAGGAAAAGAATTAATTCCATAATAAAATTGAGGGTTAAAATAATAAGCTATCATTTCAGTTTTACCTAAAACTCTAGCAACCTTGCTCGGCTTTTCAACAAGAGGACCTTTCACATAGACAACCAAGCTAGCCAATGACATAATTTTCCTTTGCATTCATGACTTAAAAAGTTAATTATTCCATCACTGCGGTAAAACAGCATCCCATGGTGTGACATACCTTGGATTAAGCGGCTGTTTCCTTGTTCCACCGCTTGGAATACACACACCATTTGAACAAGAACAAGTAATCATTTGGCTGTTTACACTATTACCGCCTAATGTTGAATTATAAGCGCATCCAAATTCTCTAAGACTACTGGTTCCCAAGCAAATATCCTCTTGATAATTTTGTGGAGTTGTTGCAAGATACGCTCTTCCCTTAATAAGCACATTGCCATTGTCTGTATCAACGCAAATTGGACTGCAAACATTTGGTTGTCCAATACAAGCATATCCGTTCTCTAATTGGCAGATAGATGAACAACCATCTCCACTGCCAGCATTTTGATCATCGCACGTTTCCCCAGGGAAGATTAAACCATCTCCACAAACAGATTGCTCATTTCTGCAAAGAGATGAACAGCCGTCTCCATTTAATCTACTTCCATCATCGCACTCCTCCCCTCCAACAACAGTTTCAATAACATTATTTCCACACCTAGGACCAACGACAACAGTTGCATAATCATCTCCCAAAAAGGTAGGAGTTATAGTCAAACCATGTCCAGCATCGTAATAGGTCTGATCCTTAGGCAAAACAACATAAGAAGAATCATCTTCATGTGAAGAGGTGTGAGGAGAAAAATCAAGAAGCACACTATCAACTTTCCCAAATTGGTTATTTCCCTGAGGAATAACTATTACTCCATCAGTACGTATTAAAACTCCATCAAATGCTCCAGGCCCTTTAGAATTATAAATAGATAAATCATATCCGATAGGTCTTCTGTATTCAATATAATAACTATCCGTAATAGAATCTATATCAGTAGTAGGTTCAAAGGGAACCCTCAAAGTCTTTATTCCCAAAGAACTAGTTTCAATAGGCTCTATATTAACTGCCACTGGTGTCTGTCTATTATGCATTTTAACTTGGGAACTAGATAACCATCCAAATCTAGATTTATGATACGCCCCGTAGTGGGCATAATAAAAAGAAGTCCCCATTATATCAAAAATATCCCCATATTCTTCAATATTCGCAGAACTGTAGCAAGAACTTTGAAAAGGCGAACTTCCACATTCTAAATCTCCAGAATGAAAAACGCCAAGATTATGTCCAAATTCATGAGCAGCAGTTCCGCTATCAATATATGTTGGATTACTTATAGCACTCAATGAAAGAGGAAAAGTACCTTGGCTTGGAACATTCACATTTAGCCAACCAACTGTGCCTAAACCAGAATAAGGGCAACTCGTAGAAGGAAAAACAAAAAAGACACGATCATAATTTACAAAATTAACAAACTGACTTGCCACACTAATAGCTCCATCTCTTAACATTCCCAAACCACACTTTTGAGTTGAAAAAGCAGATTGAGAAAAAGGAAGAGTATACCATCCATAAACATCTCCAGAAAGGAAGGTTTGATTGTAAGAAGACTCCCTCATATAGCTATTAATAGATTTCTGCCTGCTAGCGTCAAAAAATCTATCTCTTACATCCTGTAAAGACATAGGCGCATTAGAAGGGTTATTATTAAAATTAACAAGAATGACGGCCGTTCTCTGTTCTCCTAAAGAAGAAACTCCCGAACCAGCAACAACACCACTATCTAAAATTTCCAAAGAATCAACCCCAAACATAGATTCCTCAGAAGCAGTATTAACAAAATTCCCAGAAATTCTTATGTTCTGCCCAGAGATAGAGATCTTTTCAATATCGGCCTGGGAAAATTGAAGCTTATAAGTTGCATCGCCAGTATTAATATAAAATTCAAAAAAACTGTTTGCTCCATCATAGTGAACAATCTCAACAGTTCCTTCTAAAGTCAAAGGAGAATAAAACACTTCGCGATTAATAAAAAGAAAAAAAGCCATATAGACTGCAAATAAAAACACTAAAGCACTAACAAAAAAAACAAACACTTTTCTCTGCCTCTTTCTCATAAAATACAATGAAATATATTATATTTAAAACTATAGTCAAACCTTTTTCAAGCTACTAATAATCTCCTGAAGGGAAAATTTCTTTACAGTTGTAACAACGTCTCCTCCGCCAGAAAAAATCAAAACATCAGAACCATTTTTGTCAAGAATCAAACCTGTAGGAAAAAATACATCCTTATTTTCAAAAGTTCCTTTTTCATATTTTCTAATAGGTAAAATTAAAGGTTTTTCAGATTTCGCAATAATCTTTTTAGGATTATACAAATCTAGAAGAAGAGCGCCAGCACAGTATATATCCCTAAACTCTTCTTCTTTATCCTCTTTAATAAAATGCTCACGTAAAAAATCAGATATGCTCTTTTCTTTTCTAATGTGCCTATTTATCACGCCATGATAAATAAAAAGCCAACCATGTTTCGTCTTTAAAGGTGGTGGACCAGCACCCACTCTCCCAGAATCCCACTTTCCCTTCTGTGAAATTTCCAATGCGAAAGACTCACCCCAATAAGTTAAATCTTGAGAGAAGGAAAGCCAGATATTAGGAGAAGTAAAATTAAAATTTCCCTCAGGACGATTAAAAGCAAGATATTTATGATTTATCAGTTCAGGGAATATTGTAACATCTTTGTTTTGATGGCCAAAAATTATGCCTCTTCTATACCATTTTTTAGAATCATTTGAAATTGCTAAGTTTGTAGAAACGTTTCCTGTCCTTGATAAGCCAACATAAGTCATAACATACAAATCCTTTATTTTTGTTATTCTTGGGTCTTCAACTCCCAGTTCTCCATCCCATTCAAGCCCTGAAAAAGAAGGCTTCTGTTCAATACTCTTTACTTTAAATCCTGAAGAATCAAGAACAACACGTCTAAAATGAGATATGAAAGTAAGTCTTTTTGTATTATCCTTAAAAGTAAAATCTAAATCAGAAAAGTCTTTTATTTCCGATTTAGGAAACTTGTCAATTGTTATTTTGAATTTTTCCTCTCCAGAAAAACGGGGAGCATAACAATATTTTTCATCATCTGTTTTTTTCAGTTTTTCTATAACTCTCACATACAAAACTATATCTCCATTAGAAAGCCTAGCTACGCCTGGATTCATTGTGCCAATAACTTCAAATTTAGTCGATGAAGGAGTTATATTTTCAGGAGATAAAAGAACTGCCTCTCTTTTTGATTTTATCATTGTAAAAGTTTTAAATCAATAAAACCCTCTTATTTTTTAAAGATTCATAAGCCAAAATATAAGTTCCAGCGTTCCAACCTTGTCCTCCACCAATGCTTGGTTTTCCAGTTTTTCCATGTATCCATTCACTAAAATTCTCGTTCATCAAAAGGTTAGCTTCTGCCACTTTCTCAAGTTGCTCTTTCGCTTCCTTAAACATTTTTAACTTTATCAAAGAGAGAACATAAAAAGATCCTATATAAGGCCAAACGCCTCCGTTCAAATACGAAAAAGGTTTTCCAGCATCAGAATCTTTAAAGTAATCCTTCCATTCTTTAGTTCCCTGTTTTATAGGAGGGTAAATTGCTTTAACAGGAAAGGGAAAGTCAATCTTATTTTTTTTAATATAACTTATAATTTTCTTAGCCTTTAGTTCATCAGCAAGACCAAACAAAATAGCTAATAAATTACCCAAAGAATCAAACCACTCACCTATTTCTCTGTATTTATTATGATTTTTCCATCTATAAGCATAATAATAATTTCCATTCCATAAAAGACAATCATCTTTGTCTTCATTAACTTTTCTTCTCAACGCTTCAGCCTCTTTAGTCTTCCCAGTAATTATAAGAACTTTATAATAAAGAGCCTGCGTGTTAATTGTATGTCCATACCTGTGAGGAAAAGCATCCTGCCAATCAGTTGTAGGCAATTGTTCTAAAAGTCCATCCTCCCCCATATCTTGATAAGAAAGCCAAACAAGAGCCTTTTTTATATTACCTTCCAATTTCTCAAACAAAGATAGATCCCTATATCTTTCCTTAAAAACATAGCATCCAATTATGAACCAAAGAGAAGAATCAATCGATTTAAAATCTACATGCGCCTTCCTATCTTTTGAAAAAATATCAACTGCATTGGGTATCTGCCCTTTCTCTGATTGATGTTTTGCCAAAGTAATCAAAGAATTTTTGAAAGTCTCTCTAAAATCCGCTCCCAAAAGGGAAGAACCTAGAGAAATAATCATACTATCCCTTGCCCAAACAGCATCATATCCTGGAAAAGCAGCAAAAAAACCATTTGGAGTCGAAGCCTTTTCAAGTAACTCAACAGATTTCGCAAAGCATAAATCACTTTTCTCCCCAATCAATTTATTTCTTAGAATTTCACCCATTTTTCCTCTTTATGTTAATAACAGTATTGTTTAATATTTAAAGGTTTTACCTTGCAATTTATAGAATATTATTTTAAGTTTGTTTCCTAGAGGACCTTGCTAATTTCAAACTTAATCTTTTCAAGAGTTTTATCATTAATTTTTCCTATTTTCATAATAATAAGATTTTTCTTAATTGTAAAAATTTTATCAATTCTAATCCTGCTTTGTTTTAACAATTTACCAGATTCTAGACTGTCTTGATTTAGTATTAAAGAGAAAGGCTCATTTTTTATTACAGTTGTTAAAGGAACCAATACGCAATCTTCACATCTCTTGTTGAAGTTATCATTTGAAACAATTATCGCTGGTCTAACCTTACTACCTCCTTGATCACTAAATGGATAAGGTAATAAAACTAACTCTCTTTGTTGGAATATCATGTTATTTTCTTAAATAAGAAGCCCAGATATCATCCTCTTTATTGTCCCAAACTTCTTTTAAAGAGTCTTCATTGTATTTTAAAATATCCTCAAAATCATCTTTCATAGATTGAGAAACCCTATCTGCCTTTTCGATTAAAATCTTTCCTTCTGTTTCAACTAATAATAACTCATCACCCTGTTCAATTCCTACATTTTCCCTCATAGAGGTTGGAATTGCTATTTGCCCTTTCTCCGAAACTCTAACTGTCTTAATTTCCATGATCGTGTAAGAATTTTCTTACTTATAAATATTTCCAATTTAATTTATTCCCACTTTTCATACTTTCTAGAACCACCAAACCATTCAGCATAATCTAAATTGGGAGTTTTATTTTCCTCTCTTTCTTGGCGACTATTTTTAAAAACACGCCCTCCTTCTATAACCTGACCAAGCAAATAAATTGGATTTTGACTTGTTTGAAAAAATATTTTTCCTCTAGCGACTGGTCTAGTTTCTCTAACAAGAGCAACAGCACCCATAAACTCTTCTGGAGAGGCTAGATAGGGAGAACTAACAGTAAGATCATCAACCCATCTAGTATATGCGCAGCCTCTTTCCTTAGCTTTCGAATCAAGCAAATCATCTAAATCATATAAGGCTCTATTAAACAAAGGCATACTGTGAGGAGATCCTTGAGGAAGAGATCTTTGATCGTTATAAGTTACTGTACACACTTGTGCTAAAAATCCTGCACATTCAATTCTTTCTTCTTGTCCAAAGTCACCAAATGCTTTATAAAAAAAATCAAAAACCTGCCTTATTCCAACATTATTAAATGCGTTTGCTAAATCAAAAGATAAAACTGAGGCACAAGGAACATGGGTTTCCAAACTTCTCTTTGGGCTCCACCCTTTTTCACCTCCATGCGCAGTTGAATGTATAGATCCTCTCTGAATAACAGGAACTAATCTTCTCAGAAAGTATCCAAATTCTTCATTTGGAACTGCCAAAGCCCTCTTTTTCCCATTCACCTCTTGTTCCCATCTTGAATACAACTTTCCCCTTTGATACAAATCTCTCATTCTAACCATAGCAGTCTCCACTTCGTTTAGTGGAAAAAGTGTCTCTTCCGTTCCTTCCATAGCTTCAACAAGCAGAGTCTTTGCGCTAGTATCTAAAATTCTAAATGGGTCTCTTGCCTCTGCTATATAATTATCAAATTCATTTGTAGCTACCATTTTACCTCTTTTACTTGATTTGAGCTATCTAAGAATTATAAATACATTTGTGTGATTTGCAATAATACTTAAAAACTCAACTAGTTTCCAATCAAAATGAAATATAGAGCGAAATTCGAAATAGATTGTGGAGTTTCAAATGGTTATGGTTTGAAATGTCCAGATAATGTAGAAAGAACAGAATCATTTTCTGAAGAAAATGATCAACTAGCTTATCAAGAGTCTATGAGGATGGCTGAAAGCTTCTCTAATGATTATTTGAGTAATCCGAACACAGGTCTAACCACAGTTAAATTAAAGTCATTAAGAGAAAAAGACAGAGAAGTTTCTTTTAATGAATGTGGGTCAACTGTTCAGCGTTCAATGTTACAGCACATATTAACTATGGATACAAAACAAGAGAGAGTTTAATCTCATTTTAATCAAACCAATTCTTCCATCTCAAGTCTCGCAGAAAGATAAGCCAAAGTTGATTCCGCTCCCTGATTCAAATTTAAATCATTTTTATCTAAGCCATCATAACATCCACCAGTACCTTCATTATAAACAACCTGATTCAATGTATTTTTTCCTAAAAACCATTGAAAAGCTTGTAGGGCCTTTCTCTCATATTCAGAATCATTCGCGATCTTATAAGCCAAAGAAAGAGCTTGAACCATAGCTGCAACATCCAAAGGCTGTTGATCATAATAAGCCTTCTGTCCACCTTTTTTATACCAACCATTCTGACCTACAGGAACAAATAAATCATTCTCAAAAGTTTTGGACATTAAGAAGTTTAAAGAGGAAATAGCAACATCAAGATACTCTTTATTTTGTGTACTGATATACGCATAAAAAAGAGCCTCGCACATTCTGCTATTAGAATAAGTCAATTCATTTTCAAACCAATTCCAATCCGATGAAGAATTTTCTTTATACAATCCAACAAGATAATCTGAAAACTTTCTTATATTTTTGATAGTATCTTCAGAATAGTTATCTTTATTGTAATAGTATAAACTAGAAATAACATAAGAAATAGCCCTTGGTGCATGAAACTCAGAAGTTACAGGGATAGATTTTAAGAAAATTTCCTTCATTTCATTTCTTATTTCCTGAGGAATGGCTTGAAAGCTTGCGACTAAAGATAAAGAGCGCATGGCTCTTCCATGAGCTTCTTCACTCCAAGAAGATTTGTTTATTTTTCTGTCCTTTGAAACAACATTATAAAATCTACCTTCTTTGCCCTGAACAAATTTAACATAATTCAGATAAGTCTTAAGCAATTGCAAAAATACAGGACTCTTTGATCTATTATATAATTTGGCGGAAACAATTAAAGCCCTAGAATTATCATCCAAAGTATATCCTGAATTTTTATTTGGTTTAGTATATTTAGCAAACTGTATTATTCCAAAGTCGTCAGTGAGTCTTCTCATGTGTTTTGTATTTATTCTTGGAAGCTCCTCAAAATAAGTCTCTGGGATGGAAAAGAATTTTCTAATTTCATCTCCATAAGACAATGCGACGTTAGGCCAAGTCATATGTCTTGTAAACTCATAATTTGTCTGTTCTATATCTTTCATTTTTTTCTTATCTTTTAATATTTCCAATAATGCATCTTTAAAAGATTCAGAGTTATGAAAATCTGGCAATAAAACTCCGTGTTCAGGGCTAACAAGATCCTGGGCATGAAGGAAAGGAGTAGAAACAACGGCCCGTCCACAACCAAGAGCATAAGCTAAAGTTCCTGAAGTTATTTGTTCAGGAGTTAAAGAAGAAGAAACATAAATGTCAGTAGCCTTCAAATACTGTATAATTTCTTTCAAAGTTACATACTTGTTATAAAATTTCACATTATCCTGAATTCCAAACTTCTTAATCTGTTTGTCTAAAAAGTTTCTATACTTCTCTCCCTCTTGTTTTCTTACAACAGGATGGGTCGCGCCTACAATAAGATAAACTATGTTGGGATATTTTTTCACAACTTCAGGAAGAGCTTGAATAACATACTCATATCCCTTTCCACGATTTATCATACCAAAAGAAGATAATAAAATCTTACCCTCAAATCCCATTTGCTTTTTAAGATTATTTTGCGATTCATAAGACACAACTGGAATACCATGGGCGATCACTTTTATAGGAGTTGAAATATTATAGTCTCTCTTTAAAATTTCAACACCTTTAGGAGTCATAACCACAATTTGAGTAACTTTCTCAGCTATCCTTCTGACAACATCCAGTCTTTTTTTATCAGGCGATGGAAGAATACTATGAAAAGTAATAAATGAAGGTTTCTTAAGAACACTTAAAAAATCAATTATAAATTCGCCGTATTCTCCTCCAAAAATCCCAAATTCGTGCTGAATAGAAACTAATTTTACACTGTCATTTTTATTTATCTTTTCTGCAACTTTCTTATATTCAGGTCGATTGCTATCACTCAGTTGATAAATAACTTTTTTAGGATAATTGTAAACGTTCACGCCATTATTATTCATAGCAAGAATTTTAGTTTTCAAAAATGGAGAAAATTTCTTTTCAATAGCGTCTGAAAGATCTTTTGTAAAAGTCGCTATACCGCACTCTCTTGGAGGATAAGTACTAACAAATAGAATACAATTCTCATCAACCTCTCTCTGCATCAACAAGATAGCTAATTTGGATTAATAAATTTAACTCAATCTTATTGCTCGAACTGAGTTAATACCCTCCAACTTGCTGTGGTTGGGATTTTTATTTTTTCTTGAATCCTAGAGCTGCTGAATTAATACAAAATCTTTTACAACCATTTGAACCATCATCAAAAACATGACCTAAGTGCCCACCACATTTTTTACAAATCACTTCGACTCGACGCATTCCGTGACTGGAATCTTCTTTAAGCTCAACATTCTTTGTGTTAGCCGGTTCCGTAAAACTAGGCCAACCTGTTCCAGAATCAAACTTTGTATCGGAAGAAAAAAGCTCTGCACCACAACCAGCACAATTATACATTCCTTTCTCCTTGTTATGCAAATACTCACCAGTGAAAGGCTTTTCAGTTCCTTTTTCCCTCAGAATATCATGCTGTTCCTTACTAAGCTTATTCAATTTAATCTTGTCTTTTCTTGCTTCCATAATTATTGATTATAGCTCCAAGTGCAACTATAATTAAAACTAAAGGAAGCCATGGAACATTGAAGTTAATGTATCCAGTCTCACTCAAAAACCAAATCACAGCTACAACCAAAACTATAAACCAAAATGTCGGAAAGCTCTTGTTTTTAACCATACAAAATGCAAAGAAGATAAGTTTATAAATATTAAGAAGGCACTTTTTCAACTTTCCTTAATTAATCTAACACTTCAACAAGCCCTTTTCTAACTCTCTTTTCCAATTCACACCTAGTAGAATATGAAACTAAGCCGATAGATAATACATATATAGAGCCAAAAAGTAAGAGATCAGGATCCGACTTCATGTCCCTAGGCCTTAAAGAAGATTCATAACCTCTAACTTCTCTTGCTAATTCAGCATCAGATGTTAAATCATTATGTTCCCCAATATTTTGTCTTAATAACTCTCCAGATTCAGAAGTCCGATCATCCGATAGATTTAATGACTCATTAGCAACATAATTCGTCAAATTCTCTCTAAGTTCAACATATCTCTGAGCCTTAGGACCGATAAAAGAACTCGAGCTCGACTGAAGCACTGTATAAATTCCCCCAATAGCACTACCAAACAAACCAGCCAACCCACCAACACTAATAAGTAAATTCCTATTCATCTAAACCATCACAAAATTATGTTTTTAAATTTATAGCTAAAAATTGCAACATTATCCAAACAGACTATAAAACATTTAAAACCCACGCATCTATCTGATTTTATGGAAAAAGAGCTGTTAAAATTCATAAGAGAAAATAATTTATCTCCTTTTAATAAAAATAAAACTCCTGTGAAAAATGAATCAGAAAGTATATACAAGACAAAAGATGCAAAAGCAATCCATAATAAACTGCTTTCAACTTTATCATCAAAATTCTACTTCTCAGACACTTCAAATTTATTTAATTTCTTTTCCTCATTTCCAAACTCAAAAGAAAAAGAAGAAAGGCAAAATTTCTTTGAAAAACTAAAAGAAAAAATAGAAAACAATTTTCTTAATGAAATCAAAGAACCAAAAAGATGGTGGAACCATAAGTATAGTGTTATAGCCGTAACAGAAGATGAAAAAACATTTAACGAATTACAAAAAAAAGGTTGCCCAACACGTTTTCTAATAACTCCCTCAGATCTGGATTCCTTAGAAGATTATGATATAGTGCAAATAATAGATTGTGAAGGTTTCTCCAGAATGTTAGAAGGTTTACCACAATCTGTATTCATAGATTCAGTAGATGAAGCCTATCTTGAAAGACATCTAAAAACTCTATCTGGATGGACAGAAAACATAAAAATACTAAAACAAAATAAAACAAATAAAGAAATATTATCTATAGTAAGTGAATTGGAAGAATTATCTCCTTTACTTGATGATGGTAAAGCAAACAATATAAAAAAAGAAGACGTAGAGTCAAGTTTAATCGAAATAAACAAAGAGATCTCTTCAGAATTAAAAGGACTAACAGTTTCTGGAGAATCTCTGTATACAATGTTAAGCAAAAGTTCCCTGCCTGATGAATTAAACAAAATTATTGAAAAAGTCATCTCTAATTCTAAAATGCCTGAAAACTTATTCACAAGAAGTATCCCTGTTTCTATTGAAGAAAAAGAATTAGAAAATTTAATTAAAAGTCAAGGAGCAAAAGAACACACAAACACAGCAGAAAAAATAAAAAGAAAAGCAGAACCATTAAGAAATTCGCCTAAAAAATTACAAGACCTTTCAGATCATTTGTTACTTTTTGATTTCCTTTCTGGGATATCAAACTTCACATCTGAAGAAAAAAGTTTTCCTGTAAATTCAAACGAAATAATAATAGAAATTTCGTCTAATTTATTTTTAGAAAATGCACAACCTATTTCATTTAGTCTAAATGATGAAAGCAGATGTTCAATTCTAACGGGAGCAAACAGTGGAGGAAAAACAACTCTGCTTGAACACATAATTCAATTGATAAGTCTAACAAACCTGGGTCTCAGAATATCTGGAAAACTAAAAATGCCTGCATTTTCAGAAATATATTACTTTGCAAAAAACAAAGGAGCAGCAAACAAGGGAGCATTTGAAAATCTTCTGCTCCAAATGTCAAAAATAGAA
>ERZ1292629.300-Hain-H43-01um-R1-300-length-52689-cov-11_pt1 | contig 52689 bp, 44 predicted proteins | sample MGYA00564399_ERZ1292629 | MGnify/ENA primary metagenome ERZ1292629 (study PRJEB36523, sample SAMEA6512636) | groundwater metagenome | collected 2019-01-08 | study: AquaDiva: Metagenomics assemblies of 32 groundwater samples
GGATGAGGGGGTTCTGGATATCATCGATAGATTCGACTGTCTCGAGCTTTGAATAGACGATTGTGTGCTGTTTGGGAAGGATCTTCGGGCGATATCTTGCGGAGAGCCAGACATATTTATCTATGGTCGTGCCTATGATAAAGGAACCGTGTTTTTTATAGAACGACTCGTAGTCTGTCGATCCTCCAAAAAAAGATATTCGCAAAGGTGTTTTTACGATGATCATATGGAGTTGAGAATTTCACAGAGCGCGAAGATCTTCTTCTGGTCAAGATTGGGGTAGTTCCCGATATACCAGCCGAAGTGATGCACATGATTTACGTTAGGATATTTCTTGTATTCGTCGCCGACGAGCTTTCTCATATAGGGTTGCATGAGCTGGTTGCCGCCTCCGGACATGCCTCTTCGGAATTCGATCTTATTCTCTCGGAGCGTTTTCTCTACTTTGTCCCTTTGGGCGAAATCTTTGTTCTTGAGAAGCAGCGTAAAGGCGTAATTCGAATTGCCGGCCTGATCGAAGGCGGTGTAATACTTCTTCTTATCGACATTGTCTAGAAAGATCTTCAAGTTCTTCGTTCTGACGATGTTGTTCTTATCGAGCTTGCCCAGCTGATTGAGGGCTATCACCGCGTTTATCTCGGTGCTCCGCATGTTGTATGCGGGGGAGGAGAATATGAAATCAGGATTGAGGTCAGGGTATCTATCCTTGAATGAATTTTTAAGCGAGTCGTCGGTGGATTCGCGCACCATCCCGTGAGAACGGAATTTCCGGGCATACTGATATATCTCATGATCGTTGGTCGAGATGATTCCGCCCTCGATGGAAGTCATGTGATGGGCGTAATAGAAGGAGAAGTTCGATGCCGTGCCGAACGAGCCGCACTTCTGTCCGTTAAACGTAGCTCCGTGCGATTCGCAGACGTCTTCGACGAGCATGATTTTCTTTTCCTTGCAGAGATCGAGGAGTTCCTGTGAGAGCCCGTTGTAGCCGAGAATGTGAGTGAGGAATATAGCGCGGGTCTTCTTCGTTATCTTTTTCTTTATCTCTTTGACGTCGAGAGCGAGGGTCTTTAGGTTTATATCGCAGAACACTGGGACGAATCCGTTCTGGATGACCGCCGCGATATCCGAGACCCAGGTGAGTGGAGGGACGATGATCTCTCCGCCGCCGTAGATCTCTCGGAGCACGAGCATGGTTATCTGGTTCGCCGAGCTTCCGGAGTTCACGAAGACGCTGTATTTGACGCCGAGCCACTTAGACCACGCTTCTTCGAATTCTTTGACCTTTTTCGACTGAGTAAGGATGGGTATCTCTTTTTGTGACAAAAAGGAGATGACAGCATCGACATCGTCTCTTTCTATATTATTCGACATAAGCGGCCAGCTCTCAATCGAAGGGGTTTTAGCCTTGTTTTTTGCCATATGTACAACCAAATAGCGCTACTTCTCTATTGGAGTTGATATACAATATCATAATTAGTATAAATCTGAGAATTACGCCTTTGGTTACATCATGTTGACAATAAAAAGCGTTTCTCCATAATCAACCTACGCTTTCTAAGCATTTGCCCATAAAAAAACGTAACATAAAAAAACCGTGGCCAAGAAGATGGAAAATCAGAAAAAGAGGGAAGGAAGGGTGATAAAAAGGGTGCTTATCACAGGCATCGCCGGTTCTGGCGGAAGCTACCTCGCCGAATATATCGTGAATAACCATCCTGAAGTTAAGGTTCACGGTGCCGGGCGGTGGCACGCTACGACGACTAACGACAATCTCGCCGCTATCCGCGACAGGATAACCTTCCATGAATGCGATCTCTTGGATTTCAGTTCGGTCCTTCGTGTTCTCGAGAAAGTACGACCCGACGCGATATTCCATCTGGCGGCTCACGCGAACGTTCGAGCGTCTTTTGAGACGCCGCTCTCTGTGATGAACAACAATGTCATGGGCACGGCCAATCTCTTCGAAGCGATACGGGCGGCGAAGCTCGATCCTTGGATACAGCTCTGCAGCACTTCCGAGGTGTATGGCATCGTAGATCTGAAATACGTTCCGATAAACGAAGAGACGCCTATGAGGCCGTCGAGCCCGTATGCAGTGTCGAAAGTCGCTCAGGATTTGCTCGGTTTCAGCTATTTCAAAGCATACAAGATGAAGATCATAAGGACGCGCATGTTCACGTATCTCAATCCGCGAAGGACGGATCTCTTCGCAACATCTTTTGCGAGACAAGTTGTCCGCATCGAAGCAGGGCTCCAAAAAGAATTGGTTCACGGCAATCTCGATTCGATCCGCACTATCATCGACGTCAGAGACGCCATGAGGGCCTACTGGGATGCTCTTATGTACTGCGAACCAGGCGAGGCCTACAACATAGGCGGTACGACCACCATGTCCGTAGGAGATTTTCTTGCTACTCTCGTTTCTCTCGCCAAGAAGCCTATTCCGACAAGGGTTGACCCGGCGCTCCTTCGGCCGTCAGATGTCACTTTGCAGATCCCCAATACGAAGAAGTTCCTAGCCGCTACAGGCTGGAAAGCGGAGTACACATTCAAAGAGAGCATGGCCCATCTCATGGATTACTGGAGAAAGGAAATCGCAAAGGAAGTCGCGGGTAAGAAGATCTGACGTAGAATGAAGATATACGTCATAAAGCACGGACTTTGATAGCACGCGATTTGAGAACACCTCTTTCTATTCGTTCGATGTGGACAAAATGCTCAAAGGTGGCAGTCGCGCATAATTTGCTTTTTGATAAAAACAGTGATATAAATTAGCCAGTTCAGCACATTCACATTTCAAAAAATCAAACGAAAGGCTAATAATGAACAGGAAATTGGACATACTATTCGTCAATCCCGACTCATCTTTTCAGGCGTATCAGGCGCTCTCCGAGAGTTTTGCCGCCATCGAGCCGCCCACGTGGGCGCTCCTTCTGGCGCAGAGCTGTCGAGCCAAAGGTTTCGGAACCGCGATCCTTGATTGCGGCGCTGAAAGGCTTTCGGCGGAGGATTCGGTAAAGCGCATCAGGGATGCGGATGCCCGGCTCGTCTGCTTCGTCATGTATGGTCAGAATCCGAATTCAGGCACTTCGAGTATGATCGGAGCGGAGCTTCTCGGCAAGGCGCTGAAGAGGGAATATCCCGAAACAATTCTTTGCTTCGTGGGTTCTCACGTAAGCGCGCTTCCCAAAGAAGTGCTAGCTCTCGATTGTGTCGACATCGTCCTTCTCAACGAGGGAGTCTATGCCCTGCATAATCTCTTGAAGAGCGATCTTCAAGACGATCTCGACAAGGTGAAGGGAATCGGACACAAGAAAAGCGACGTGCCAGTTCTCAACGAACCAGAGCGGGTAGTGCCACAGGGTCAGATGGACATCGACCTGCCGGGATATGCGTGGGACCTCCTGCCGTATCGCGAGAAGCCGCTCGATATGTATCGCGCGCACTTCTGGCATGCCGGATTCAACCATCGGAATTCATCGCCATTCGCGGCGCTCTATACGTCGCTCGGTTGTCAGTTCCGGTGCAGTTTCTGCATGATCAACATCGTAAACCGCGTCGACAATGCCGACGGCATCGCCGCGAGCAACTCGCCTGGCATGCGTTTCTGGTCTCCGGGGTTCATCATCGGCGAGTTCGAAAAGCTCGCCACGATGGGAGTTGAGACGGTACGGATCTCGGATGAGATGTTCTTCCTCAACAAGCGCTACTTTGAGCCCTTGCTTACGTCGATCATCGACCGAGGCATCAAGCTCCGGACGTGGGCGTATTCCCGTGTCGATACGGTTCAGCCGAAATATCTCGATCTTTTCAGGAAGGCCGGTGTCGGCTGGCTCGCTCTCGGCATCGAGGCAGGGAACCAGATGGTTCGCCGCGAGGTTTCCAAAGGCACGTTCAAGGACGTGAATATCCGAGAGGTGGCGAAGACGGTTCGCGGTCATGATATCAACATCATTGCGAACTACATCTTCGGTCTTCCGGAAGATTCACTTGTGACGATGCGAGAGACACTTGATCTCGCTATCGAGCTCAATACTGAATACGCCAACATGTATCCGTGTCAAGCCCTTCCCGGGACCGAGCTTTACCGCGTTGCCAGGGCGCAAGGGGGGATTCTACCCGATTCCTATGAGGGCTATGCGTTCCTTTCCTACGATAGCCAGCCTCTACCCACCAAGCACGTGAGTGCCGCGGAAGTCCTGCGGTTCCGCGACGAGGCGTGGCGAACATATGTCTCGAACCCGAACTACCTTTCCCTTGTGGAGAGAAAGTTCGGGCCGGCGGAGAGGGTCAATGTGGAGAAGATGCTTCAGATCCGTCTGAGGCGCAAGCTTCTCGGCGATCCGCCGCCGGGAAAGGCATGAGGTTTTTTGAAAGGCCAAGGCCGCTCTTCGTGAGCGGCCTTTTTCTTATCCTCCTTGAGGCTTACCTATTTATACATGTTCTTGATCTTGTCTATGATCTTCGAAGTCGAGACGTTGTCGAATTCCGGCGGTGCGGTGCGGTCGAGGATGATAAGCGGCACATTGTGTTTTTTCGTAAAATCTTCGCGGAAGGGTATATCCCAGGCATCTTTATTTATGACGTATGCATCCGGCCTAAGCTTGCCTACGACTAGATCGATGATATGAAGAGGATGGGGAGGATTGGGAAGTATGAAATCTAGGAATGTATAGTCGACGGGTTTGAGAGAGTCTATTATCTTGAGCCGCAGGTGTTCGTTTATGATCGGACGCTTCTCGCCCTTGTCGCGCTTGATGACAGCGTCGCAGCCTACCATCGTTACGAGTACATCGCCGAGCTTTTTGCAGTCCTCGAAGAAGAGGACATGGCCCGCATGGGTGACGTCGAAACAGCCGGAACAGAAGATGATTTTCTGACCCTTATGCTTTTTACGGATCTTTTCGATATCGTCAAAATGTATAATCGCCATATTCGAGAATGCTAGCAACTTCTTGGGAAGCATTAAAGTTGACATATCAAATATTATGTGATAAGCTGGAAAAAGCAAGTACTTTTCATCTCAACCCAAACTTTCGAAAGGCTTACAATGCCCCTTAATATACAGACCCCTCCGGCTCCAGTTCTTATCGAAGAGAGATCGATCGACATGCGCGCTGCAAGATTCGGCAAGCACGTCGTTGAACGCGATTTCAAAATGGCCAACGGCAAGGTATTCCCGATCCTTTGCGTCACAGCGGCGAATATCTACCCTGTGATCTTGTTTCCCATGACTGATCGCGGAACGATCTATCTTTTGAACCAATTTCGGTTCGGGACGAAGTCCTGGGTGCACGAATTGCCGGGCGGCTGCCCAAAACCCACTCAAGGGTGGGAAGAGGCGGCCGCTCACGAGCTTCGTGAGGAGATCGGGGCCGTCGCTACCAAGCTCGAGAAGATCGGCGGGCCGATGCCCCTTAATCCGGCCCTCGAAGACAACACCGTCGTTGCCGTTGTGGCGACAGGCTGCAAGCTGGTCGGCGATCAGAAGCTCGACCAATCCGAAGAAGCGATAGTCTCTGAAGTGACCGTTGCCGAATTTCGCAAGCTTGTGAAGGAAGGCATGATTGTCGATTCGAAGACGGTCGCCATCGGATATCTCGCTCTCGATCATCTTGGATTCCTCGGCTGAAAAAAGCCATTTGGACAAGCAAAGCCGCGTGGAAATCACGTGGCTTTTTTATACAGGTGATTATGCTATAATCGTTTTCATGTCGGAAAAACCTAACAGAAACTGGAGTCCCGAAGAGCTCATCAGCTTTGAGACAGAAATTGCCGATCTCTTCAACACGGCCAAAATCCGCTCGCCGATTCACCTTTATTTCGGCAATGAAAAGGAGATAATCGACGTGTTCAAGGATGTCAAAGACGAGGACTGGGTCATGTGCTCATGGAGAAGCCACTACCAATGTCTTCTTAAGGGCGTGTCTCCGGAGAAGCTCAAGGAGGAGATTGTCGCCGGACGCTCGATCTCTCTGTGCTTTCCAAAGCAACGGATCGTCTCTTCCGCCATTGTCGGTGGCATACTGCCCATAGCAGTGGGAGTGGCGATGGGTATAAAACGAAGCGGTGGGGAGAACAAGGTGCATTGCTTCCTCGGGGATATGACCTCGGAGACGGGTATCTTTCACGAGTGCATAAAGTATGCGACGAATCATGAGCTTCCCATCAGATTCATCATCGAGGACAACGGCAAGTCGGTCTGCACCGATACCCGCGAGACGTGGAAGCAGAATGTCCTTACGTACGAGAATTCTAAGCATCCTCTCGTCATCTATTACAAATACCAGACTAAATATCCTCACGCCGGGGCAGGAAAGAGGGTTCAATTCTAACATCATGAAATACGCCGAAGAATTAAAAAGAGCGATGGAGATATTGGCGCAGGACAAGCGAGTCTATTTCATAGGACAGGCTGTCGCATACCCGGGTACGGCCATGACCAATGCTCTCAAGGATATTCCCAAAGAAAAGCTTCTGGAACTTCCGGTTGCCGAAGAAATGCAGATGGGCATATCCATAGGTATGGCGCTTGAGGGTCATATTCCTGTGAGTTTCTATCCGCGCTGGAATTTTCTCTTTCTCGCGGTAAACCAGCTTGTAAATCATCTCGACAAGCTTCCGATCGTCTCAAATGACGGATTCAAGCCGAAAGTGATAATCCGAACCAGCATAGGATCGGTGAGGCCGATGCATCCGCAATTTCAGCATATCGGCGACTACACCGAAGCATTCCGTCTCATGTGTCCGAATATCGATATCATTAGACTCGAAGAACCTGAAGGCATCTTTCCCGCATACAAGAAGGCTCTTGAAAGAGAAGACGGCAAGAGCACTATCCTCGTTGAATACGGTGATTATCATAACGAAAAATAATTGTTCCGGGTGGTTTAAGAATAGAGAGAATGAAACTAAAAGCAGTAGTCGCAACCACGACATTTAATAAATCGACAGAAGAGCTTTGCTCGAAGCTCGCTCTAAAGACCGTCAAAGCTGCCACGTATGCGGGATACGATATCGTTGTTGTCGACGGTAGCCCTGACAAGAAAATGAGAGAGGCTCTCGAGATTGCTGGAGCAATTGTCCACGAACAAAAAGAACGCGGAATGGCCGCCTCGAGAAGGCAGGCTTTGGCCGCCGCCTTCGATCTGGGTGCCGACGTCGCCATTTGGCTCGAGCCTGAAAAATATCCTTTGATCCCTTTCATTGCATCCATTCTACCCTTGATGAAGACGGACGAACCTCATATCATCGTTCCTTGCCGCAAGAGCTTTGACGGCTACCCTCCATACCAGGCTTTATCCGAGGTACGTCTCAATCAGGAGCTCGGACGCATCATAGGACGTTCCGATCTAGACCTTTCATTCGGCCCGCGTTTTATAAATAAGAAAGCCGCTCATTACTTTTTAGATTATAGAGACGAGAGGGGGAATAAATGGGAGTCCATCTTTATTCCGGTCATTCGAGCTCTTCACGATGGGGTAGAGGTGGGCGTACCGACAGTCGACTATGTTCATCCTCCGGAGCAGACGAAAGAAGAGATAGAGAATGAGGAAATGAATAAAAAGAGGGATGTTCAGAGGGAAGATCTCATAAAAGCGATGAGCAATGAAGTGGCGACTCTCGGCTACACACCGGATTCCGTCGAATAAAAACAAAAGCCGCCGGATATCCGGCGGCTTTTACTTCTTTTATTTCTTCTCTTTCGGGAGAGTCCATTCCCCCGACGAGGCTTCAAGCTGGATAGGGGCCGTATTGCATACGAAGATTGAGGTAAATGGCGAGATGAACCTCTCCTTCACTTCGAATCCCGCGCATTTAAGCATCGATTCGATGAGGGACGGAGTCATTCCCCAGAACCAGTTGCCGTAACCTTCTGCGGAATCATACGGCACGGTGATGGCCATCTGGCTTCCCATTTTTCGGTTCCAGATCTTCCTCTGACTTTCGCTTAAGAATGGGTAATAGACTGCCATGTTCTGTATGCCTGGTACTTCTGGGATAGAGGCGGTATTGAGGATAAGGGTCTGACCGGCGATTGCGCGCAGCCTCGTAAGGAGATGGATCGGATCGGGTGTGTGATAGAGCACTCCCGAGCATAAGACGACATCGCAGACGCCGATTGCTACAGTGGTCGAGGACTGGTGTATATCGCCCTGGACGAATCCAACTTTAGAATTTCGCCTCCTTTTCTCTTCGATGAATTTCGGGCTCTCGGGATATATGTCTACGGCGACGACCTTCCTTGCTCCGCTCTCTTCAGCGATGAACGAGTTGAGGCCGTTCACGCCCCAAAGAGCGCCGACGTCGGTAAAAGACTTTCCGGGAACATATTTCCTGACGAGCTCAGCATTGGTCATCGGAGGTTTTACACCGAAGATCTTCCTTAGCTTTCGCACGCCGCGACTAACGAAAGAATTGTTACGGATGATGGTAGTTGTTTTATATAACATGTGCTTTTAATTATAAATAAATTCGGGTTTCATCTTTGCGTTCTGCGCCTCGAGCCATCTGTCAGCCGATAGGAGAAGGTTCGTCCACTTCGATTCGGATGCTCCCGCTCTTCTGTTCTTTCTTTCTGATAAGAGCATCCTGAGTTTGTTTCTGGCGACCTTCAGCTTTTCCACGAATAAGTTGTCGGGATCCTTTCCCAAATAAAATTTGTTAAGTCTATCGGTCTCTTTCTTTATCTCTTTCTTATGCACGTGACTAATGCTTTGGGAATTCACTATATTTACATACGAATAGCCGGTGTACCATGCGATCTTGGCTTTTCCCGTGGTGACCCGAAGTGACATCTCCATGTCAGCCCTCTTGAACGAGTTTCGAAGACCGATTATCGGAAGCGATGAACGTCGGAACATCACGCCAAGCTCGCAAAATGAAAATGGCGTATGGTCGTTTTTGTATTTCTTGTAATCTTCCGCATAATGAAGGGCCTTGAACGTATTATTAGAATTGACTACTCCGCCTTCGGTGTTTATGAGGTCGATTTCGGGCCTCTCGAGCATGAATCTCTTGCAGGCTTGGATCGAAGGGTAGTGGAAGGCATCATCATCGGCGATGAATTTAAGGAGCTCTCCTTTCGCGACAAGTATGAGCTTATTGAGAGCCTGGGCGACGCCGGAATCCGCTTCTGATACGTAGTAATCGATCCCGCCGCTTTTTTTCAGACCATCGAGGTATTCTTTTGTTCCATCGGTCGATGCACCGTCGGCGACGAGTATATTCTCATCGTCCTTTTTCTCCGAGATGAGTCTCTCTAGCGTGACTCGCAGGTAGGGGAGTTTGTTCCTTGTCGTCACGAGATAGGAAAGGGCGATGTTTTTATCCATGGGAATCTGGTTTCAGTTTGATTATGATAAGGCCCTGTCTAGCATTAGTCAATTGAGCTTATTTTGCCTATATACGGCGGATTATCGCTCTTTACTCTCCACATATAGAGAGGAATAAAGCAAACATGACTATTTTTGAAAGTCTCCGCCACCTGGAAATTAAAATCTTTGTCCGCACCTCGTCCCATGTACGATGGCCAAATCCTGTCCATCAAGCCTCTGAACTTTACCTTGTCTATGACTTCACGGCGGAAGAGAGGGGAGTTGCCCGCACCGGGATAATTCTCGTACGAGCCGAAAAAGAGCCAGTGCAGAATCCTTTTTCTTTTAATATGAAAAGGAATCGTCTTATTGAGGGCCGTGGAAATCTTGGCGATAAATCCCTTTGATCTCTCTGACATGCGATAGATATCGTCGGGAGAAAGCGTCTTTAGGTCCTGGAGAAACGGTCTCGTGTTGAGCTTCTTCCCCAGATACTTTTCGTCGAATTTGATCCAGTCGAGAGTAAGATGCATTGAATCGAGCTTAGTAAGCAGATCGACCTGTATCTCTATGCGATTGAGGAATGAGGCATCATCGGCGTCCTGGAACGTGATGAGCTCGCCTTTTGCTTCCGAAAAACCGCTATTTCGGGCCGAGAAGCCCGCGTTCACGTTTCGGTTGAGGGCGACGTTGAAGCGATACGGATCGTCAGGTGCGTCTATGAGCCTAATATTCCTATGGGATGAAACGATCTTCTCGACGATAGACCGTGTCGCGTCGGTAGATGCGTCATTCACCACGATTATCTCTATGTTTTTATATGTCTGGTTGAGAATGGAATCGATAGCGGTCGCGATAGTTTTCTCGCAGTTATATACCGGTATGATGACGCTTATGAGAGGGTTGTTCATAGATGCATTATCTCGTCGAAGAGTCTTCCGTACCCTTTGCTGAAATTTTCCCTCGTATAAAGATTCCTTGCGAATCGCCAGATGCTTCTCGACTTGTTCTCTACCTCTTTTTCAGGCAAGTTCGAGAAATCCCTTACTGCTTTTGCAACTGATTCGGGCGTCGGGTTCTCGAGAGCGATATATCCGGAATCCTCTCGAATTCCCGTCTCATGTGTAATAATCGGTACGAGTCCCGCGTGCATGGCCTGGACGATTGCGCCTGACGTACCTTCTCCTCCCGATGGGTACACGACCGCAGAGCATCTATCGATTATGTCAGTAAATTGTTTCGAGCCGACGTCGATGCGGCCGTATACATGGATGTTGGGAATATCGCAAAGCTCCTTTTTATATGCCTCGACGAAATCCTTCTCCGAGTGGACCGGTCCGCAGACGTGAAGCTCCAATTCCGGCGTCTTGGCGAAGGCTTCAAGCGTAAGATCGAGTCCCTTGAGCACAGAACCGCCTCCGCCTATCCAGAGAAAATTCTTCTTGGCATTTTTCCAGTCTTTGTTTTCAGGAAAATTGTATTTCACGACAGACGATATGGGAATGAAGAATATAGGCTTTTGGAATTGCTTGAACGTGCCGAATATCGCTTTATTGCCGAACCCTTCGAGATAATCAGCGAGTTCGGCATTTTTAGAAGGAAGCATCTTCCTTCTCGGAGCCAGACGAACACCACGTCTTTGCTCGAGGTAATCGAGACGTTTCCTTTCAGCCTCGTTATAGGCTTCCCAGTGAGAGATAAGGATAGGGAAGATTTTTTTACAGTCTTTAGGTAGGTGAGGGATCAAACGCTCGAGATTTGCGTCCGAGTCGATGCAAACTACATAGGGCTTTCTCGGAATGAATTTTCTGTCGCTTGCTCTGATGATGTCCACCTCATAGCCTCTCTCGCTTAACAACCGTGCGATCTCATAGACTTCCCAATACATGGTATGGAAGTTCGAGAAGGTCTCCCAAGGGGCCAAAGTGAAGGGCTCAGTTATATATGAGATAAGAGCGTCACCCCTCTTTTTTCCTTGGGCTGGCATAGATACTACACCCCAGAGCTTATTGGTTATCTTGTTCTTGTATGCCCGATATGTGCTTAGATTATTCATGATATTTCTTGTGAAGGTCGAGCCATAGAGCGAGGCAGAGGATGGTCCATACCTTATAGACTGTCTGTTTATCGCCCCGCCTCGATTTCTCGACGATCCTTTCCACGACATCTTTTTTAAGATGCGTGTACAAAGGATGATTAGCATCGCTTAAGATTTTGTCGAGTTCGCTTTTTACGCTCCGGCTTGCGAGCCATTCTTTTACAGGCGCTCCGAATCCTTGCTTGCGGCGCTCGACGAATTCTTTTGGCATTATCTCCGAAAGTATCTCTTTGAGGAGAATTTTGTTTTCTGTCTTCGATATCTTGTATTCGAGAGGGAGGCTGTAGACGAATTCTATGAGAGCCGTATCGAGGAATGGCGAGCGGACTTCAAGCGAGTTCATCATGCCCGCGCGATCGATTTTGGTCAAAAGCTGGCCGGGAAGATATATGCCGAAGTCACATCTGTTTATCTTGTCAAACGGATCCTTTACGCCGGAAAGGATCTCTTTCTCGTAAGCATCCTCTTCGCAGGCATTTACTTTCATAAGGTGCCGCCGTTCGCTGCCGGAGAAGATCTCTGTTGCCTTCTTATATGAATGGAAAGGATTTCCGAATACTCTCTTCAAGTTGGAGCGCGGAGTGTGCCAGTACTTTTGATACCAACCGTATCCCATGAAAAACTCGTCGGCGCCGTCTCCTGAGAGGGCAACCTTCACCTTTGACGCAGCGAGCTTAGAGACAAGATATTGAGAGAGATTGGAAGAATCGCCGTGTGGCTCGTCGAAGTAGGCGATGACTTTCTTTATATCCGCTATGTTTTGTATATCCGAATTGAGCGTATAATGCTCTGTGCCGATTTTTTTTGACGCTTCGAGGGCAAAAGGCAATTCGTTTATATGATCTCCGTAACCGACGGCGAAAGTCTTTATTGGTCTTTGTGAATGCTTCTTGGCATAGTATGTAGCGAGGGTAGAATCGACTCCTCCCGAGAGGAATGATCCCACCTCGACATCCGCAACCATCCTTTTACCGGCCGCTTCGTCGAGGAGTCTCTTTATCTCACTCTTCGCTTCCTCGCGGGATATCTTGAGAGTCTTCTTTTTAAGGTTCCAATATCTCCATGTCTCGATTTTACCTTCGCGAACGATTCCTGCATGTGCGGGAAGAAGGGTGTGGATGTTCTTGTATATAGTCTTGTGAGGAGGTATGTACCCGAGACGAAGATAATCACAGATAGCGCTCCCGTCGATCTTTCCCTTTATGAGGTTTGTAGAGAAGATTGCTTTCATCTCCGACGCTCCGAAGAATTCGCCGTCTATATACGCATAGTAGAAAGGCTTTTTGCCGAACCTGTCGCGCGCTGTGAAAAGCTCCTTCTTTGTGTCGTCCCAGATGGCGAATGCGAACATGCCGTCGAGATGCTTTACGCAGTCTCTGCCGTATTCGGCGTACGATTTGAGGATGACTTCGGTGTCGGAGGTCGTCCTGAACTTATGTCCGCGCTTTTCAAGAGCTACTCGCAGGTCTCTGTATCCATAGATCTCGCCGTTGAAGACAATGCTGTAGGGATTTGTATTATCTCTCATAGGTTGATGTCCGCTCACGAGGTCAACGATGGATAGTCTCGTCTGTCCTATGACTCCTCCGGGAAACCTCTCGAAGCCTATATCGTCTGGTCCGCGCAGAGAGAGAGCGGAGAGCATCCCGTTTATCTGTGAATCTTTAAGACTCTTATTTCCCGCTATGGCGATTATTCCGCACATGATATTTATATTCGTATCCAGTCCTCAGGCAGGAGATCCTTTGTGTTATTCTTCGGTGCGTGGGCGAACCACTTCTTCGGTCCGATCACGGTCTTTTTCTTGCTCGGATTGAGCCAGGCCCCCCACCAGCTGAAGCTCGAGTTCGCCAGTATGTAATGTCTGCACTTCGACATGAGCATGAGATCCTCGCCATTCCTGTCGTTGTCGTTTTCGACGAGAGTATATGGAAATCCTAAACCCTCTATGACCGAGAGAAAATTCTCCTTAACCCACGGATAATTGTCCGAGAATATGAAGAAGTGCGGGGAAGGCGTGCGCTCTGCGATCATTTTCATGGCTTCGGCGTAATATTCGGCAGTGCAGAAGCCGTGCCATGGACTTTTGTCTTCGTGGGCATATCGTCTCACATGGATGGACACGGCATTCACTTCTTTGATTTTTCTGAGGATTTCCTCGCTGTGCGCCGAGAGAGGATCCTTGAGCGTGATCTCCTGGCGCAATTCATCCTCTATGTCTTTGAAATATTTTTCGCTCTGCCAGAATCCTTCGAAATAGCGCGCCTTGGAGGAAAAGACATGCAGGTCGAACATGAACGTGCGTTCAACATAATACCAAGGCTGCAAAATCTTGTTTAGCCTGAACCGGTGATATATGAAACTGAAGAAAGAGTTGTGCTTGCGAAGCCAAACGAATCCTCTCATATCTTTGTCCTCCGCAAATGTCTCCTTGATGTTGAATTTCCACAGACCATAAGGGTCATATTTGTAATAGGTCAAGAAGGGAATGATGTCTAGTTTGAAATCCTCGCCTCGGCGCTTCGAAAGAGATCTCGCGAAAGCGTATTGAAATATTTGATTGCAGAGACCTCCGTTTAATCTCACAATAATGGTCATTGTCTTGAAATTATACGCTTAAAAAACTTCTTCAAGTTTCTCTCTCGTATATGGATGAGAAGGGAACGGGGGAGTCTCGCATAAAGAATGATCGTCACGAGAGGTCTATAAGGAGTACCTCGGAGCGCCTCCATGTGGCCGTCGAAGTATCCTTTGAAACGCCCGAACGGGAACATGTGGTTCTTGGGATTGGTGGAAAGGAGTTCCGTCACCTGCTGTCTCTTGTCGGCAAAGTCGAATTGAGGGCTTGAAAATCCGCCAAGACGCTTTTTAAAAAGGAACTTTTCATCGACCGCGACTCCGAATCTACTTATGGCAGCGAGGCTGAATATATAATCTTGTCCCCAGACGTTCCTCTGAGGATATGCTTCCCAAGTCTTCTTCACGGCATCTATACGAAAGATAGAATACATAAGATTACATTTACCCAAGCCTTCCGGATCGAGGACATGCTTTGCTACCTGTAATACACCGGGCTTTCCCGAAAGTTTCGTCATCCACGGAGACTCAAGAACCTGCCTGCCGAATGAATCGATCGTCGCATTGCATGTCGTGGCGAGCCCGAGAGAGGAATCGCTTTCGAGATATCCGAGGCACGTTCGTATGAAATCCTTTTCCCACACATCGTCTTGTGACGCCCACATGAAATAGGGAGCATCTGCCTTTTCTAGAGTGAAATGGAAATTCTCAAATAGCCCGAGATTTTTCGGATGTCTTACGTACGTTATGCGTCTGTCCCTCGAAGTGTATTCTTGAGCGATCTTTGCCGTGTTGTCCGTAGACGCATCATCGGATATAAGGAGCTTCCAATCGGCATGGGTTTGCGAGAGGATTGATTCAATCGCCTCGCGGATGAACCTTTCGCCGTTATAGGCTGGCATGCCGATGAATATCGTGGACATTATTTGATTCTCTTAAGGTAGCCGTCTATATTGAACGTTGAATCTTTGCCGAACATATCAGAGCGCTTGCGGTCGATCGCGAATCGCAAATCGGTTCTGAGAAATTCGTGGATTGAGCGTAAAGGTCCGCCATTGAGACTACCGTCTCTTCCGAGCTTGGTTACTATGCCATCCTCGACGATTAAGTATGAACCGACAGAGATAAGAGGAGCGAACTTTTTCATGGCGTTAAAGGTATCGGGGTGATTATGCGAGGCGTCGTCTATGACGAGGATTTTTGAAAAGCCGTTTCCATTCTTCAGATCATACTTTTCCCAGCCCTCCGTAAAGAATTTGATGCGCGGGTGGCGGCGGGCGGTCTCGTTCGCTCCATCTTTGATATCGATGGTATGGATTGTGCCGTACCCGATTGCGTCCATAAGATCAGCGAGATAGAGAGCGGTGCCGCCCTCGTTAGTGCCGATTTCTACGACGAGGTCCGGACTGATTTCCGAGAGTATCATTTGATACATGACATAATCGAAAGGGCATTTGAAAGTCGGTATGCCACGGTACGTCACGAAAAAGTGGCCGTTATATACGCCGATCAAAGGAAAGCCGCCCCACCAGGAGATCAAGCGCGTGCGGACGCTGTAGTAGGGCCGAAGCAGTGCATCTTTGAAGGCTTTTTTCATGTTATTCGATATTCCACTCGAGAACCGGGCGGATTACCCCCGGTATCCTGTGGTTGAAATCAGATTGCTTCTCAGCCATGACGTCATCTATGACATCGAAGATAAGCGACTCGCGCTCGTATGTATGAATAGAGAGAGGCTGCATCGTGGAGAGGGCGATGCCCACGATGTATTTCTCCGTGTTGAGGAGTTTACCGGGTATCCATACGGTCGCCGTATGTTTGCCTGCCTTATCGAGCTTTGAATTCATATCCATATGGCTTATGAAGGCGTATTCTCCCTTGGAGGTAAAAAAATGAACATTTGGGACAGGGGCAAAGCCAGGCTTGAGGACTTCGTATTCTATTTCTACTCCGAATTTCTTGTCCGAGGATACATATCCCAATGTCGAACCCTTCTCGTCTATAAGACGAGCCTTGAAGAGGCGGGCGACGTCGTTTCCCCGCGGACCGGTGGTTTTCTCCCAGTCCATCTCTGTGGTGGTGGATCCCTCGCTTGACATGTAGAGATTTACAATTTCTTCCGTAGGACCTATTGCCTTTACCTGACCCTTTTCGATGAGAATGGTTTTCTTGCAGAGGCTTTGTATTGCCGCCATGTTGTGGCTCACGAAGAGGATGGTGCGGCCATGTTTCATCGTCACTTCCTGCATTTTGCCGAGGCATTTTTTTTGGAATTCTATATCTCCCACAGCGAGAACTTCGTCTACGAGAAGAATGTCTGGTTCGAGATGTGCGGCTACGGAAAAGGCAAGTCGCACGTACATGCCGCTCGAATAATATTTGACCGGAGTATCGAGGAATTTCTCTATTCCCGCAAATTCCACAATCGATTCAAAATTTGCCGCAATGGCAGTCTTCTTCATGCCGAGGATGGCGCCATTTAGGAAGATGTTTTCACGGCCGGTGAGTTCCGGGTGAAAACCGGTGCCCACCTCGAGGAGAGATGCCACATGTCCGCGCATGACGATTTCTCCTTCCGTAGGGGGTGTGATTCCCGTCAGTATTTTGAGGAGGGTAGACTTTCCCGCGCCATTTTTTCCGATTATGCCCACCACTTCACCCTTGGCGATCTCAAAATTGACGTCTTTGAGCGCCCAGAATCTCTCCTTTGCGCCGCGGCCGATTATGTTTTTCATCTTTTTGCTGATGAAACGGAAGGGATTCTTGAAAGCGTTTGCGATAACGTCGCGCAGGGCGATATATTTCCCCTGACTGCGAGAGATATCGTACGACTTTCCTAGATTTTTTACGGATATGATGGATTCCATATATTAGATGATATCAGCGAAATATCTCTCAACCTTTTTAAAATAAACAACTCCTATAATGAGCAGTATGAAGCAGGCGAGCGACGATACGCCGAGGAGAAGCCAATTGATCTCTGTCGCACCGAGAAGTGCGGCACGGGCGGTTTGGATCACACCAGTCATAGGGTTGAGCGCGAGGAATTTTGAATATGCTCCTGCGATCGACGCGGGATATATGACTGGCGTGAGGAAGAGGAGAATTTGTATGAAAAATGGAAGCGCATAGCGTATGTCGCGGTATTTCACATTGACCGATGCAAGGCAGAGACCTCCTCCGACAGCCGCCATAAAGGTAACGAAAAGAAGTACCGGAACGAGTAAGAAACCGAAGATATGCGGCGTGTATCCATAATAGAACATGAGGCCCAGGAGGATGAAAGAGGCGATTGCGAAGTCTACGAATTTCGTAAGCACTGACGAGAGAGGAAGGATGAGTCTCGGAAAATAGACCTTCGTGATAATGGATTGATTGGCGATGAGGACGTTTGATGTTTCAGAAAGGGCGCTTGAGAAAAATTGCCAGAAAAGAAGTCCGACATATACAAATATGGGATACGGAACATTGTCGGATGGCATTTGGGCCAATTTTCCAAAAAAAATCGTGAAAATGACCATAGTAATAAATGGTTGAAGTATAGCCCATGCGGCACCTATAAAAGTCTGTTTATAACGTACTTTCAAATCTCGCCAAGTAAAAAAGTAAAGCAGTTCCCTATATGTCCAAATTTCCTGCAAATCCTTTAGGCTAAAGGTTTTTTGGGGTCTTATGATAGTTGTAGTCACAGTCATGTCGGTGTATTTTAGCATATAACAACACTTATAACAGTTTTTATTTCATAAAAGATACGTGAATTTTATTTTTGTGCTATAGTTTTTCCCATGACGCTCAATTCATTTCTCAAATGGACGGCTGTCGCGGGGGTTTTTGGCGTCCTATTTGTGCCGTTTATCGTGGCGGATTCCATGTTCTTCCCTTTTATAACGGGCAAGAATTTCATGTTCAGGATTTTGGTTGAGGTCGCTTTCTCGGCATGGCTCCTGCTTTCCCTGCGCGACGCTTCGGTCCGGCCGAGAAAATCGGTCATACTCTGGGCATTTGTCGCTTTTGTCGCCATCATCGGTCTGGCCGATGTTTTTGGTCAGGGTCCATGGAAGAGTTTTTGGTCTAATTTTGAACGTATGGAAGGCTATATCACCACGCTTCACCTCTTTGCTTATTTTCTCACGGCGGGGAGCATGCTCTCCACGGAAAAAATCTGGAAGCGGTTTTTGGAATGGTCTCTATGGTCCAGCCTCCTCATGTCTCTCTACGGACTTCTCCAGCTCATGGGCAAAGTGACAATTAACCAGGGCGGCGTGCGCCTGGACGGCAAATTCGGCAATGCCACATACCTGGCCATATATCTCATATTCAACATTTTTTTCGCCCTGATTCTCATATACAGGGACAAAAAATTATGGAAGTCCATCGTCTACGGTCTCATCGTCCTGCTCCATCTCGTCGTTCTTTACTACACGGCCACTCGCGGAGCGATATTGGGAGTCATCGGCGGCGTTCTCTCGTCCGCGCTCATAATTTTCATCTTTGACAGGCACGACAAGAAAATGCGTGTTGTTGCCGGTTCGGTTGCAGGCGCGATTATACTCATCGTGCTCGGGTTCATAATGGCGAGAGACACGGCGTTTGTAAACGACAGTCCGGTGCTTTCCAGACTCGGTGCCATATCAATCAATGATACCAAAACCCAAGCGCGCGCCTATATATGGCCGATGGCATGGAAAGGTTTCAAAGAACATCCGGTCCTCGGCCGGGGCCAGGAAAATTTCAATTATGTTTTCAACGCCAACTATGACCCACGCATGTACGCCCAGGAGCAGTGGTTTGACCACACTCATAACATAATTCTGGATTGGCTGGTAGCCAGCGGATTGCTCGGTCTTCTGGCGTACCTTTCTCTCTATGTGTCGGCGGTATATCTGTTGTGGAAACGGGCGAGAGATTGTGCGTTTGTTGAAAAGGCCCTATTTACCGGCCTCGGCGGAGCGTATTTCTTTCACAATTTGTTTGTGTTTGACAATATCGTCAGTTCCATTCTGTTTGTCTCGGTTCTGGCTTTTGTCCATTTCAAGTCCACGAGATTGGAAAAATCCGTGGCGGCGGGAGAGAAAGAACTGGATAACTTTGACACCCGCATGGCCGGGCCCATCATTCTCATCATTCTGGTTTTTGTCCTCTATTTTTTCAATTGGCGGGGCATCGCCACGGGCAAATCGCTCATTGTCGCAATCCAAGCCCTGAACACTACGCCTGTGGCGGCCCAGATGGCGCTCGGTGGCTTTGAAAAAGCCTTATCGTATGACACGCTGGGCCGTCCCGAAGTGGTTGAGAGAATTGTTGAAGCCATACCGCGCTTTGCCGACCAGAGCATTCCCATAGAAACGCGGCAGAGGTTTTACGAAATCGGAAAAGAAGCCGTAGAGACGCAGCTCTCGCGCTTTCCCGGCGATGCTCGCTATGAATTGTTCGCCGGCAATTTTTACAGTATGTATACCAAGCCGGATGAAGCGGAAAAACATTATCTCAGGGCGGTTTCGCTTTCTCCGAGAAAACAGTCAATCCTCTCGCAACTCGGTAATTTTTATGTCATATACGGACAATATGACAAGGCTGTTCCGGTTTTCAAACAGGTATATGAACTGGAAACATCGTACGACAATGCGGGGCGACTCTACGTCATGTCTCTCATATACGCCGGGCGCGAAAATGAAGCGAAGCAATTCATGGCGGAGAGATTTGATGCGACTGAAATGACGAGTGATCTGTTTCTCCAGACTTATGTCAATCTGGGTTCGTGGCCGAAAGCCATAGCCATCTTGCGGGAAAGAGCGGCAAAAGACCCGGGAAACAGGGAGTATCGCATGAATCTGGTGAGCGCGTACTATCAGTCCGGCGACCGTTCCGGGGCGATAGCGGCTCTGAGGGATTATATTTATTATGACCCTTCGTTCAAAGCGCAGGGAGAGGCGTATATAAAAGATATAGAAGCGGGGAAGTAAGCTTTCGAACAGTGCCGTCAAAAAACATACAACAGGCTTCCGAAACAGTATGAGTGGAGGCTTTGAAAGCGCGACGGCGCTGGAAACGAGGAAGTTTTTTAGCAAAAAAACTTCCGTACTCCACGAATACTGTTTCGGAAGCCTGGTATAGAACATGATAATCTAATGACATGAAATTTCTTGAAAACGTTTCATTGGCGGAATATACGACGTTCAAAATCGGCGGGAAAGCCAGATATTTTTGCGTTGTGAAGAATGAGGATGAATTGCGAGAAGCTCTGAATTTTGTGAAAGGAAAAAAAATGACAGGCAAAAATGCCAAAGACGAAAAAATGTCGTTTTTTGTTTTAGGTGGAGGGTCAAATATTCTGGTTTCTGACAGAGGTTTTCCTGGCTTGGTCATAAAGATGGAGATGGTAGGAATATCTTTTGAAAACATGACCGGAGAAAACGCCATGAAAAAAGACGGCGAAGTTTTGGTTACGGCGGGAGCGGGGGAGAACTGGGATGAATTGGCGGCAGAAACGGTCAAAAGAAGTCTATGGGGGCTTGAAAATCTCTCTGGCATACCAGGGACGGTGGGCGCCGCGCCGGTGCAGAATATAGGCGCGTACGGCGCCGAAGTCGGAGATTTCATAGTTTCCGTGCGTGCCGTAGACGTCGTCTCCGGCGCGGCGCGCACTTTCCCAAATTCCGAATGCCAATTTTCATACCGAGAGAGCTTCTTCAAAACTTCTGAAGGAAAGAAGTACATTATAACGAGCGTAACTTTCAAACTTTCACGAACTCCAAAACCAAATCTTTCTTATAAAGATTTAAAAGAGTATTTTGAGAAAGAAGAGATGGAGAAAATGCTTTTTGTAGAGCACGCCGTCTCCGCCAGCTGGCGGAGCGGCTCGTTCTCGGGCGCCTCTTGCGGGTTTGTCCCCCGACAAACCCTCACCTCCGAAAGTCTCCACAAAAAGCATTTTCTCCGTCTCCAATCTCTTCCCGAAATCCGCAAAGCCGTCATAAAAATCAGAAAAACAAAATTTCCCGAACTTTCCAAAATCGGCACCGCCGGCTCATTCTGGAAAAATCCCGTTATTTCAAAACCGCGTTTTGAAGAACTGAAAGCACAATATCCAAATATGCCGTCTTTTCCGTCTGGCGACCAAATAAAAATTCCTCTGGCTTGGATATTGGATAATATTTGTAATTTAAAAGGCTTTACACTGAACAGCGTTAGTTTATGGCAGAATCAGCCGCTTGTCGTAACAGCTCTAAAAGGCGCCACATCTTCTGACGTGAAATCTCTTGCCGTTCACGTGTCTCGTACAGTAAAAGAAAAAATCGGTATAGATATAGAAAAAGAAGTTCAGTATGTAAATTGATGTTAAAGGCTGTTTTTAGGGCCTTTCTGTGCTATATTGGCTCTCTGTATGGCCTTTTTATCAAAGCTTTTCGGTAACCAGAATACGAGGGACTTGAAGCCTTTTCTGGCTTTGGCGCCGAAAATAAACGCTTTTGAGCTGGCTATTTCGGCCCTCTCGGATGCTGACCTAAAAGCCAAAACTTTTGAATTCAAACGGAGGCTTTCGGAAAACGGCGGTTCAGAAAAAAGTGATGAATCCCTGGACGATATTTTACCCGAAGTTTTTGCCGTCGTCCGGGAGACGGCCAGACGGACTCTCGGCCAGAGGCATTTTGACGTCCAGCTGGTCGGCGGAGCGATTCTCCATGCTTCCGGCATTGCCGAAATGAGGACAGGCGAAGGCAAGACTCTGGTTGCCACTTTGCCGGCGTATTTAAACGCTCTCACCGGTCGCGGCGTCCACATCATCACCGTCAACGACTATCTCTCCCGCCGCGATGCCGCATGGATGGGCCAGATTTACGATTTTCTCGGCCTTTCCGTCGGCGTTATAAATCACGAGGCTTCTTTTCTCTACGACCCAAAACACAAAAAAGCGAACGGAACATCGGATGCAGAATTAGACAAAGAACGCGATTTATTGGGTTCTTTCAGAGTGGTGCATGAATTTCTGCGGCCCTGCGGGAGGAGAGAAGCTTATAACGCAGACATCACATACGGCACAAATCAAGAATTCGGTTTTGACTACCTGCGCGACAACTTGGAATATTCTCCTCACAACCTGCGTCAGAGAGAATGGAATTACGCCCTCGTGGACGAGGTGGACTCCATCCTCATAGACGAAGCGCGCACGCCTCTCATCATTTCTTCCGCCACGTCCGAATCGGAAGACCTGTATAAAATGTTCACAAAAATCGCCGCCAGTCTGGTGCCGGAAGAAGATTATAAAATAGATGAAAAGAGAAAAGCCATACAACTGACCGATTCCGGTATTACGGCCGCCGAAAGGACTCTCGGCATAGGCAATATATACACGGACGGGGGCGTGAAATACGTCCATCATCTGGAGACCGCCGTGCGCGCCAGAGCTCTCTTTCACAAAGACAAAGAGTATGTTGTACGCAATAATGAAGTTGTCATCGTAGACGAATTCACCGGCCGCCTCCAGCCGGGCCGTCGGTGGTCGGAAGGTCTGCACCAGGCCATAGAAGCCAAAGAAGGCGTCTCCATCCAAAAAGAATCCAGAACATTCGCGTCCATCACCTATCAAAACTTTTTCAGGCTTTACAAAAAACTTTCCGGTATGACCGGCACGGCCGTCACTTCCCGCGAGGAATTTTTTAAAGTCTATGGCCTCAACACCGTTGCCGTGCCCACAAACAGGCCCATCGCCCGCGCCGATAAAAACGACCTGATTTTCCAGACGGAAAAAGGCAAGTTCAAAGCCGTCGCCAGAAAGATAAAAGAAATAAATCAAAAAAGCCAGCCCGTGCTCATAGGCACGGTTTCCATAGAAAAAAACGAGCTTCTCTCGGAGTATCTGTGCAAAGAGGGCGTAAAACACGAGATCTTAAACGCCAAAAATCACGAGAGAGAAGGCGAAATCATAGCCCAGGCAGGAAGACTGGGCGCCGTCACTATAGCCACGAACATGGCCGGCAGGGGCGTAGACATAAAACTGGGAGGCAACCCCGCGCCCGAAGGCGACTATGAAAAAGTAAAGTCTGCGGGTGGATTGTTTGTCCTCGGCACCGAACGCCACGAAGCCCGCCGCATAGACAATCAATTGCGCGGCCGTTCCGGCAGGCAGGGCGACCCGGGCGGAACGCAGTTTTTTGTGTCTCTGGAAGACAGTCTCATGCGCGTTTTCGCCACGGATATGGTCAAAAAAATGATGGGCAGGTTCGGCATAGCCGAAGACGAACCCATAGAAAACAGTATGATAACCCGCAGTCTGGAAACCGCCCAGACCCGCATAGAAGGCTTCAACTTTGACGCCAGAAAACACGTTCTGGAATATGACGACGTCATGAATCTCCACAGAAAAACAGTTTATGCTCGGCGTCGGAAAATGCTCATAGGCTCCGATGACGAAGTTTTTGCCGAACTGGTGAATATAATTGACCAAAATGACCAAAACATCTCGGATGCGATTAAAACCAAGAGAGAAATGTTCGGCGAAGCCGGTTTTGCGGCAGCTTTACGCCGTCTTTTTCTCCAAGCCATAGACATGTTTTGGGTGGAGCATCTGGAAGCCATGGATTATCTGCGCTCATCCGTAAACCTGCGCGCCTACGGCCAGAGAGACCCTCTGGTTGAATACAAGAGAGAGGGTCTGAGCCTGTTCAAATCAATGCAAACCGGCATAAACGCCCAAGTCATAAGCATGTTGCCAGGTCTCCGCGGCGGGGCGATTGAAATGAAACCTCTCAACATTATAGAACAGGACGCCAGGAGTATCCTCGGCCGCGAAAATGTTATCCACGCGGACAAAAGGGGCAGAAATGATAAGATAATCGTTGTAAAAGAAGGAAAAGAAAAGGAAATTAAGTTTAAAAAACTGCCGGATTATTTGAGAGACGGCTGGATGGAAAAACAGCGGAGCGAGAAATAAAAGAAAAATAAAAGAATAACAAAAGACAAAAAATGCTTGAAGTCGTTATCGCTCAATATGGCCTGGCGGCATTGTTTATAGGGACGTTTTTGGAAGGTGAGATAGTGGTTATTGCCGGCGGACTCCTCTCGCGTCTGGGATTCCTCTCCCTCACATGGGTTTTAATTGTCGCCTTCGTCGCCACATTTGCCGGCGACCAATTTTTCTTTTATCTGGGCAGGAAGAAAGGCACGGAATTTCTAGAAAAGCGCCATCGTCGCCATTGGCGCGCGCGGGTGGAAAAGGTCCACGACCTCATTCATAATCATCAGAACAAAATCCTCTTTGGCTACCGTTTTCTCTACGGTCTGCGCATACCGACTCTCTTTGCTATAGGCACCAGCGAGCTTCCGACGAAGAAGTTTGTTTTGCTCAATCTCTTGAACTCCGCTGTCTGGTCAGTAATTTTCGTCCTCGGCGGCTATTTCTTCGGCGAATTTTTCGCTCTGCTCGTGGGCAACGTAAAAGACTACGAGAGAGAAGTTCTGGTCGGCGTCGCCGCGGTCGCTATAGCCATCTGGCTGTGGTCTATAGTGAAAAACAAGGAAGAGTACAACTAATTCTGATTTTTTGGTACAATCTCGATATGAAAAAAATAATTCACTTTTTTGACAAACTGGAAGACAGGGTCCGCGGCAGTCTGAGCCGGATTCCGATTCCATATTCGATCATAGGCGGCGTCTTGGTCGTTTTGTTTTGGCGCGCCATCTGGCATACGGCCGATATACTCATGGCCAAAGGCAATATTCTCGGCTTCATTTTCTACGAACCCGTTCAAGTCGTCATCACCACGGTCGGACTGCTCATAACCGGTCTCGCCGTTTCGGTTTTCATCGGCGACCGCATCATCATATCCGGTCTGCGTCATGAGAAAAAAATAGAAGAGAGGACCGAAGAGCTCGTGGAAGAAGAGGAGGTAACTCTCCTCGGCATACGCAACGAGATTCGCGCCCTGCGCAAGTACGTGGAAACGCTCAAAAAATAGTAGGCTCTATTATATGGCATTTGTAGACGAAGTTACATTTCATGTGCGGGCAGGCAAGGGAGGCTCCGGCGTGGTGCGCTGGCTCCATGAAAAAGGCAAAGAATACATGGGGCCGGCCGGAGGCAACGGCGGCAGAGGCGGCGACGTGTATGTGGAAGCCGTGCGCGACATAAACATATTGGCGAATTACAGAAATGTAAAACTCTTCCAGGCGGAGGACGGCAGAAACGGCGACAAGAAGGGCATGGAAGGTCGCGCCGGTCAGGATTTAATTTTGAAACTTCCTGTCGGTTCAGTTATCATGAATTTGGATACGGAACAATCCTTTGAGCTCTTGAACGAAGGCGGGAAAGTTTTGATTTTGAAAGGCGGTCGCTACGGACTTGGCAACGAGCATTTCAAGGCTTCCACCAATCAGAGGCCACTGCAGACGACCGAAGGCCGAGCCGGAGAAGAAGCCGATTTTCATATCGTGCTCAAGCTGGTCGTTGACGCCGGCTTTGTCGGTTTTCCGAACGCCGGCAAATCGTCCCTGCTCAACGCTCTGACGAACGCCAAATCAAAAGTAGCCGCGTATCAATTTACCACTTTGGAGCCGAATCTAGGCGACATGCATAAATTCATTCTGGCCGATATTCCGGGTCTCATAGAAGGCGCGTCGGCGGGCCGCGGCCTGGGTGACAAATTTCTGCGTCACATATCCCGCACAAAAATGATTCTGCACTGCATATCTCTGGAAAACGATGATATCACCGGGGCATACAAAACAATTCGCGGAGAATTGGAAGCGTATTCCAGAGACCTGGCCGAAAAGCGTGAAATTATAATTCTCACCAAGACTGACCTGGCAGACGGAAAAACTCTCAGAGCAAAAATAAAAAAAGCCAAAAAATTGAATCCTAATGTCCTGACTGCTTCTGTTTTGGATGATGGGCAGGTAAAAGTCTTGAAGGACGATCTGGTAAAAATCTTGCGTAATTTATAAAAATAATAAAAGATAAAAAAATTTCATGAAAAATCTTTTTCTCATATTTCACGGTCGGTTTCCCAGTGAAAAAGCCGCTTCTCTTTTTGCTGCCAAGAGCGCCGAGGCGTTTGCCGATGAGGGTATCGAAACAATCCTTGTAGTGCCGAGAAGAATTAGTAGGAAAAAGACGAATCCATATGATTTCTATCAGATAAAAAATAATTTTAAAATAGTGTATCTTCCGATCATTGATTTTTTTAATTTACCATTACCTAAAGTGTTCTCATTTTGGGTCAGTTTTATTTCTTTCTCGATGAGTGTTTTTTTCTATCTTGTCTTTGAAGCTCGTTTTCGTGATTTGATATATTCGAACGAATCTCTACCTCTCTTTTTTGCAACCTTTGTCTTTCCAAACACACTATATGAAATGCAAGACTTTCCGGAGAGTAAGCTTCGGCTTTTTTCATGGTTTGTAAAGAGGACAAAGCTTTTTGTTGTCAGCAATGGATGGAAGGCAAAAAGAATGAAAGATGTGTTCGGAGCAGGTGAAGAAAAAGTGTTTCTCGAGTACAACGCTGTGGATATTTCGAAGTTCGACATTGTGGCGGAAAAGAATGATGCAAGAAAAAAACTCGGTCTGCCTATAGATAAAAAATTAGTGGTTTACACAGGTCATTTATATAAATGGAAGGGTGTCGATACACTGGCTTCTGCCGCGTCTCTTTTGCCGCTCGATTATCTTGTAGTATTTGTTGGAGGCACAAATGAGGATGTGGATCGATTTAAAAATCTTTATGCAAGTGATAACAGGATAAACATAGTTGGACTTAAGCCGTATATCGAAATACCTCTTTGGCAAAAAGCGGCAGACGCGCTTGTTTTGCCTAATACAGCCAGAGAAAAAATATCCCTCTATTACACATCGCCTATGAAGCTATTTGAATACATGACAAGCGATCGGCCAATAGTTGCATCAAACATATTGTCTATAGTAGAGATTCTTAACGACAAAAACTCTTTTCTTGTAAAGCCAGATGATCCAGAAGATCTTATGCGGGGAATCAAAGCCGCCTGCGAGAATAAAGATTTGGCAAGATCGCGAGCGACTTACGCTCATCAATCCGCAAAAAAACACTCATGGAATAGACGCGCTAAACGGATATTAAGATTTGCTGGTTTAAATTAAGCCGGCCATCTCCTTCGCTAAAGTGACAGAATTTATGATTTTACCGCCAAGCACTGACCAACACCCAAATCCATAGTCTGCAATATCGGAAGGGCGAGCGTCGTCGTGTTCCCTATAAGCATTGACTCCTCGTAGAACATAATGTGATTCCATATATTTTGCCTTTTTGATGACAGGTAGCCATTCAGCACTGCGTTCGATTATTTTCTTCGCCCTCGATCTTTTTTTAAGGAAAATATCCTTCGGTACCAAACCGTTTCTTGGAACGAACCTTCTTAACATTGACTCCTTGATGTGCACAAGAGTAAATATGTTTTTTTTGCCTGTAGGAACCATGTTAGTGAAAGGCCCGTCCATTATCGCGAATGACATCTTAGGCAAATTTAGTTTCATCCAAAGCGTCTCTACAAAGTCCAAGCGTATAGGCTTTATATGAAATCCAAACCATCTGCAGAATTCATTGTGGCGCGCGTAAGTTACGTTTATTACATAGTCAAACTCTTCTTTCCTTTTTCCTTTCTTATCTTTGATGACGAGGATCTTTTTGCCATTTTCAATGATGTATCCGTCGATAACTTCCGATTCTAGTTTAAGTTTTACTTTTCTCTTCCCAAGCAGGTTTCTGATAGTTTGTTTAAGTGTCTTAAAATCATATATCGGTTCGAATGTCTTTAAACATGTGCTTGTTTTATTCCTATCGAGATAGGTCTCATCCGGGTATTCTATAGTGTACGGTAGCTTGTTTCTGTCGCAGAAGTCGGTGTATTCTTTTGCTGACACTTTTGATCCCTTTTTTGCAATAGCATAATATGTAGGAAATTCTCTTATAACCGAATTCCCATAGATTTTCTCGAAATCCTTAATCGATCTCTGTATATCATCAACCGTGCTCTGACTTCTAGGATAGTGATAGCCCCAATGGTGTCTATATTGGTTTATAAAGGATGCTTCCGAAAGAATATCTTTATTTTTTTCAAAGAGAGTGATTTCATGGCTTTTTGCGAGCTCTATAGCACAATTAGTGCCAAACACACCAGCTCCTATTATTGCAATTTTTACCCTTTTTATATTTTTCAGACTTTCTTTTGTTGCTATGTTGATAATGGCGTGACCAATGTTCGCATTAGGGTAGGTAACTTTTTTTTTCTTTATTACATCAAGAAACGTTCCTATTTCAGCCTCAAGTGGCGTTTTTTGAATTTTAGATTTGATCATTTTTATCACTCTACCATTTTTGTAGATTACGATTGTATTTTGTGCAAGATCGCAAACAATGATTTGGCTTTTAAATATCAGGCGTAAATTCCGAGTCCTTTCTTTACCAGTCCAACCAATTTTAAACACAGCATTGATATCACCTTTGTATTTTAAACTTACAGTTTTGGTTCTATCTTTTTCTTGGACAAATTTTGCGATGACGGGTTTCCTGAAAAGAAAATCGGCTATATCAAAGAGATGAAGAAATTCAAGTTCTATATCTCTGCCATTGTCGGTGTCTGCCGGATTAGTGAATGTACCCTCCATAGATGACGGCTTTTCTCCGGTTTTTTTCAGGATTTTTTGGAGTTCATCAATAATCGGATGGAATCGATATATATGCCCAACCATAAGCACGTTTCCAGAAGTTAGTGTTAATTTTTTAGTCGTCCTCGCTTCTTCCAGTGTGATTGTCATAGGTTTTTCCACGAGCACATTGGTCAGTGGTAGACATTGTTTAATTAAGTCGAAATGAGTTTCTGGTGGTGTCACGATATCCACTCCATCTATGCTTTGAAGGAATTCTTTTGATATTGAAGCTGGTGTGTATACAGGAAATCCTCTATTTTCTAGAGATTTTGCCGACCTTTCCGTTTTGACCACAACGCCGGCTAATTCGATAGATTTTTTTTTATCAAATTCGAGCAATACACTGAGGTGCTTTTCGCCGAAACGTCCAGCCCCCATGAGAAGTATTCTAGGTTTTTTGAATGACATGACAGATGCCTACTCTAACAATCTTTCGTTTGAATTTCAAGAATTTGTATAGGGCCACCCACTTTTGCACTCTTTTGGTAATTGGTTGGCTTGTAATGACAGGATGAATTGTACAGGAGAGAGAAGTAAAGGTTGAAGAAAAAATATGAAATTATCCATAATCGTACTGGTTTAATACACTCTCGATTGTTTCGGAGATGTATTTTTCCATGTTATATGCCGGAGTGACGATGGAGAACTTCATATAGGTACCGTATAATAGAGCTTATAATAAATAGAAAAAAAGAAAAGCTGTGAAAACCTATAAACCAACTATCGGTCTGGAAATACACGCAGAGTTAAAAACACAGACGAAAATGTTTTGTGACTCTCCGAATGACCCTTTCAATTCAAAACCGAATGCCAACATCTGTCCCATATGTGTGGGCCATCCCGGCACTCTGCCGGTCATAAACAAAAAAGCGATTCTGCACGTATTGCGCGTCGGTGTCTCGCTCGGCAGTGAGATTGCGGATCAGAGTGAATTTGACCGCAAAAATTATTTTTATCCCGACATTCCAAAGGGTTATCAGATATCTCAGTACAAATATCCTCTGGTTAGAGGTGGCGAGCTCGCCGGTGTGAAAATTACGCGCGTGCATCTGGAAGAAGACACTGCTTCATCTAGTCACGACGATGGCGATTATTCTCTCATTGATTTCAACCGCGCCGGAGTACCGCTCATGGAATTGGTTACCGAACCTGTAATTCATTCTGCGGAACAAGCGGGAAATTTCGGACGTGAGCTCCAACTCTTGCTCAGGACTCTCGGCGTATCGGAGGCCAATATGGAAAAAGGCGAGATGCGTGTTGAGGCTAATATTTCAGTTGCGTCTCCTGCGGATACCTCCGTAAAAAAATTTGGCACAAAAGTTGAAGTTAAAAATCTGAACTCGTTTAAAGCGATGGAGAAAGCCATAGCATATGAGATTGAGCGTCATATTGCGGCTCTCGAAGCGGGAGAGACCGTCGTCCAAGAAACCCGTGGCTGGGATGACGCCCACGGCCGGACCGTGAGCCAGAGAAAGAAAGAAGATTCTCATGATTATCGCTATTTTCCCGACCCGGACCTGCCAAAACTGAAAATTTCCGAAATCCCTGAATTTTCAAAGGAAAATCTCCGCAAAACCATGCCTGAATTGCCGTGGGAAAGGAGAGAAAGGTATAAAAAACTTGGTTTAAAGCCTCAAGAAATACATATATACGTGTCCATAGCGGCAGTCGGGGCTTTTTTTGAGGCGGTTTACGGGATTTTTGGGAGTAAAAAAGATTCTATACTTCTCGCATCCAATTATATTTCAACAGATATCCTGGGCCTCATAAAACAGAAGCACGGAGAGGGCAGGGAAAGTGAAATTTCTAAACTTCCCTTCGGTCCGAAGGAGTTCGTGAGGCTCATTTCTCTCATAGAGAGCAAAAAAATTTCTTCGCGGGGCGCCAAAGACATACTGACAGTCATGTTTGAGTCCGGCGGAGACCCGGAGAAAATTGCCGGTGAAAAGAACCTCGTTCAAGAGAGCGACCACGGCGCGGTGAGAAAAATCGCGGAAGAAGTCATACGAGAAAATCAAAAAATCGCGGAAGAGTATAAGAGAGGCAAACAAGCGTCTCTCCAGTTTCTGGTCGGCCAGGGTATGAAAAAATCGGGCGGTTCGGCCAATCCGGAAATTTTGAAAACTACCCTGGTCTCTCTGCTCTCTGCGTAAAAAATACCGTGAAAAAAAGTTTTTTATTTATTTTTATTTTTGCCGTCTTCGCCTTGTCAGGCATTTCTGTCCGTCAGGCGAGTTTAAGGCCGAGTGATGAATTTGGGAGGACGGTTTCGGACGACCGATACGGCCGCGCCGAAATAAAAATAGGCGATAAAACATTTGATGCTTATGTTTCCGATACGGAAATACTTCGTGAGAGAGGCCTGTCCGGCTTTGCGGGATTGGACGAAAACGAGGCGATGCTATTTGTTTTTCCGGAATCCGGTTTATACGGCTTTTGGATGAAAGACATGCTTTTTTCCATAGACATTCTCTGGCTTGATGATTCATACAGAGTGGTTTCTTTTGAAAAAAACATTTCTCAGGACACTTTTCCCAAATCTTTTTATCCAAAAAACCTGTCGCGGTACGTCGTTGAATTCAAATCCGGCGTACTGGACGAGACTATCATAACAGAAGGCGACAGGGCTTCCATTCTCTCCGCCACTCGTGGGAAATAAAAATTTCGGCGGTTTTTCGGTGGGAAATTTTCCATTTTTTTGCCGTTTTTTCCACAGCTCGGTAAATCTCGCTTTGTTTTTGCGGAAAACTAGTAAATAATTTTTGAAACTAGTGCCAATCGGGAGATGTTTTAGGGCATATCTCTAATTCATGTTTTTTTCTTTCTTTACAAAAAATCCCGTCTGTTCTCTAACAGAAAATATCTGACAACCGGTATTTTTTTCGTGCTGTCGCTCGTGTAAAATGAACAGGTTCGGCAGATTGTCATCACTTGGCGGTCATTTCAATCATTCAAAGAATGAATATCTTCATCACTCATCGAGACGGCGAGAGAGAACTCTTTAACGCCGACAAGATAAACCGGTCCATAGAACGCGCTTGCACTGGTCTCGTCGACCCCATATCCACCGTAACCCAGATTGCCACAGATACCAGGCTCACTCTCTATGACGGCATGACGACGGAGGAGTTGGACCGGGCCACCATCAACGCCGCCATCCAAAACATCAAAGACGACACGGATTTTGACAAAGTAGCGACCAGACTTCTCCTCAAAACCGTATATAAAAAAGTTTTTGGCGACTATGATACGGAAAATTCGGCCGACCTCAGAGCGAAGCACAGAGACGGTTTCATAAAATACATAAAATCCGGCGTGGCGGAAAACCGTCTCCATCCGGACATGATGGCCAAATATGATTTGAAAAAGCTGGCCGACGTTTTGGACATTTCCCGCGACGATATTTTTCTCTATTCCGGACTGGACGGACTCTTGAACCGTTACGCTCTGCGCAACATGAGACAGGAACCGACCGAAACTCCGCAATATCTGTTTATGCGTGTCGCCATGGGACTCTCTTACAACGAAACCGACCCGACCGAATGGGCCGTAAAATTCTATGAAAAAATGTCCAAGCATGAATTCATTGCCGGTGGTTCGACCAATCTCGGCGCCGGCACTCTGCGTTCGTCTCTGTCCAACTGCTTTCTCCTGGAGATTCACGACGATATAGGACACATAGCGAAATCCGTTTCCGACGTCATGCTCTTGTCCAAGGATTCCGGCGGGCTCGGCGCCTCCGTCACCAAACTGCGCGCCTCCGGGTCGCCGCTCAAATCCAATTTCGGCGGAGTGTCCACTGGTCCTACCACTTTTGCCAAAATCATCGATACCGCCATCCGCGCCATCCAGAGAGGCGGCAAGAAAAAGGGTGCCCTCTGCTTTTATATGGAGAACTGGCATTTGGATTTTCCGGAATTTATGGACTGGAAGCACAATGCCGGCGACGATTATATGAGAATGCGCACGGCCAATACGGCGGCATACCTGTCGGATGAATTTATGAAGCGTGTCATTGGTGGTCAAGACTGGTATATGTTTGACCCGGCCGAAACCGTCGATTTGAACGAACTCTACGGCGCCAAATTTTCCGAAAAATATAAAGAATACATAGCCAAGGCGGAGAGAGGTGAACTGCGCGCCTATAAAAAGGTGCCGGCCAGCGAACAATGGCGCCAAATTCTCACCGCCCTACAGTCTACTTCTCATCCATGGATTACTTGGAAGGACCCGATCAATTTGCGCGCTCTCAACAACAATACAGGCACCATTCATATGTCCAATCTGTGCACCGAAATCTGTCTGCCTCAGGACAAGGACAATGTCGCCGTCTGCAATCTCATTTCCATAAATTTAGCCACTCACGTCGTGAACAAAGAGGTGAATTGGTCAAAATTGGAAGAGTCCGTCCGTTACGCCATACGTCAGTTGGACAATCTCATTGACATAAACAAGCTGGCCATTCCGGAAGCGCGGAAATCCGACAAAGAGAACCGTGCCGTGGGTCTCGGCGTCATGGGTTTGGCCGATGTTTTTGAAAAGCTCGGACTGCCGTACGACAGCGAGCATGCCTGGGATTTTTCTGACAGGATATTTGAATTTATTTCGTACATGGCCATAGACGAATCGGCGAATCTGGCAAGTGTCCGCGGGTCTTATAAAAATTTTCCCGGCTCCGGCTGGTCTTTGGGTCGGGTACCTATAGATACCATAAAAACATTGGAAGAAGACCGCGGTCGACAAATTTCCGTGTCAAAAGAATCAAAACACAAAGGTCTCAATTGGGAACTGCTCCGTGGCAAAGTAAAAAAAGGCATGAGAAACGCCACACTCATGGCCGTCGCTCCGAACGCCAATATCGGATTGGTTGCCGGCACCACTCCCGGCATGGACCCGCGCTTTGCCCAAGTGTTTTCCAGGAACAAAATCTCCGGCAAATACATGGATATAAACCATAATCTCGTGAGAGATTTGAAGAATATGAATCTATGGGAAAAAGTCCGCGGAGAGATCATAGAAAGTCAGGGAGACATAGCCCGTATAAATCTCATTCCGCAACACATAAAAGACGTCTACAAAACTTCTTTTACCACATCCCCATACGCATTCATAGAAGTGGCGGCCAGAGCTCAAAAATGGATTGACCAGGCCATTTCCCGCAACATGTATCTGGAAACCCGCGATATTGACGAAACCATGAAAATTTACACGACAGCTTGGGAAAAAGGCGTTAAAACGACATATTATCTGCATATGAAACCTCGTCATACAGCCGAACAGTCCACGGTGAGAGTAAACAAAGCCGAAAAAATGGGCAAGACGGGCTTTGCGTCTGTTTCCGGCACTCTAGGCGGTAACATTGTTCCGGAAAAGAAAGCAGTTTTTGCCGCGCCTCTCCAGAAATCACTGGAAATTGAAGTATCAGCGCCTGCGGCGCGGAATGCCGTCAGATCTGTCGAGACAATTTCACCGGTTGAGAAACTGCAGGGTTATAAATCCCTGCCGGAAATGGCGCTCGATATAAATTCAAAGAAGAACGAGTCTAAAATTATCATGACGATGGGCAAGACGTGTCCCACAGACCCGTCTGAACTCAATCAGTGCGACAGTTGTCAGTAACATATCGTCGAAAATGTCACCGCCACTGTCGCGTTGTCGCCGATTTATCAATAACTAAAATTTACAGCAATGCTAATAGGAAAAGCTTCACCAGAAGATGTCAGCCTGCACCCTCTGCGATACAAGTGGGCTTATGACCTCTATAATCAGGCCGTCAGAAACACCTGGTTTCCCCACGAGATAGCCCTCAAAGAGGACCTGGACGACTGGGCGAAAATGACGGAGGACGAGAAACACGCCGTGAAATTTCTCATGGCCTTTTTCAATCCGGCCGAGCTCATCGTCAACCGCTCCATCGCTCTCGGTATTTATCCTTATCTCAAATCTCCCGAGTGCCATCTCTATCTGGCCAAGCAGATGTGGGAAGAAGCCAACCACTGTGTGGCTTTTGAATACGTTTTGGAAACTTTTCCTTTTGACCGCGAGAAAATCTTTAGCCTTCATCTCGGCGTGCCGTCCATGCAGGCCAAAGAAGCCTACATAAACAAATACATGAAGAGAATGATGGACGACAAACTGGATATTGAAAGCGCCGACGGCAAAAAAGATTTTATTCGCAATCTCGTCGCCACCAATATCGTCATGGAGGGTATATGGTTCTATTCCGGTTTTATGGTGGCTCTCAGTTTCCGTCAGAGAAATCAACTGCGCAATTTCGGCTCCATGATCACATGGGTTTTACGCGATGAATCCCTGCATCTCAAATTTGGCATGAATCTCATTCATCACATTCTGGAAGAAAATTCCGTTCTGCTGACAGAAGAATTTGCCACGGAAATCCGCGACATTATAATTGAAGGTGTCAATTTGGAAGTGAATTACAACAAAGATTTATTCCCGAACGGTATTCTCGGTCTCAACGCCGATTACGTGAACCAGTATGTGATGTATGTGACGGACAGACGATTGGAAGAACTTGGTTTACCGAAATATTACAACGCCACCAATCCCGCCAAATGGATGGCGACGTCTACAGATGTTTATGAACTTGTCAATTTCTTTGAAGCCCAGAATACAAATTACGAAGTGGATAGCGGGTCCAAAAAACAATAAAAAGTTTTTTCTATTCTCAATGAAAGCGAAAGGAAGTCTGCGAGCGAGGACTTTCGAAGCACGCGAAGGCGTGCGAGAACGAGCTGCTCGGCCAGCGGGCCGAGACAGCGTGCCAAGCGAGCAGAGTTTCCTTTCGCTTTTTAAATAAAAAATGAAAACACCCGCTTGTAGGCTGGTGTTTTCATGTGCTTGTACCTATAAGCCGAATTCTGTCGGCTCTCGGCTTGCGCCGAAAGCTGGACGACCATTTATCTGGGATTGATGTCGCCACCAACCTCGAGCGGCACTCCGGCGCAGTTTTTTAGGCTGAGCCAGCACGGCCTTGCACACGGATAAGAATTTTGCCGTTTCACCCCGAGCTCGCGCCCGGACTCGTCTCTGTTCGCATCTCTCGGATTGCTCCGGACGGGCGTTACCCGCTACCTTTTTAACTCTCTTGCGAGAAGTATGTGTTCGGACTTTCCTCCGGCGAGTTTTTAAAGCTTGCCGGCGGCCGTCCGGTACAGGCTCTAGTATTGTACTTTTTTTTCTTATATAATCAACCATTATCACTATTTGTTGAACGACATATGACCAATAATGTAGATACGGCAGTTTCAGGAGAAAAGTCCGGAAAATTAGACAGAGCTTCTTTCGTCGTTATTCTCGTCACCCTCTTCCTCACCCCCATATTCTTTGTTCCGGCCGTTTCCGTGCCGTTTCAGATAGGCAAGTCGTCTCTCATTCTCTACGGCATTATTCTGGCTTTTGTTCTCTGGTGCATAGCCCGCCTGCGCGACGGGGTGTACATAGTTCCCCGCACTTTCATATACATCGGGTCCGGCATTTTGGCGCTTGTCTATGCTTTGGCCGCTCTGTTTTCGGAAAACCAAGCGATGTCTCTCTATGGTCAGGGTTTTGAGCTCGGCACGCTTTCTTTTTTTCTATCGTCGCTCGTTTTCCTGTCGCTCGTGCCCCTGGTTGTCAGGTCACAGAGAGAAATTTCCTATTCCTACATGGCATTGCTCATGGCGTCCCTCATCATCGGCGTTTTTCATCTCTTGCGGTTTATTTTCGGCCCGGATACGCTCTCTCTCGGTGTTTTGACCTCCGTCACGGCAAACTCCTTCGGAAAATGGAACGATGTCGCCATCTTTTTCGGTCTGGGCGCCATTTTATCCTGCATAACCCTGGAAATGAGATGTTTGAAAAAATGGATAAAAGTTTTGGTCTACGCCCTTCTGATTGTTTCTCTGGTCATGCTCGTCATAGTCAATTTTTCGACTGTTTGGACGATTCTCGCCGTCTTCTCTCTGATTTATCTTGTTTATGAACTGTCGTTCGGCAAGAAATCCGTCCATCTCGGCTCCCGTCTGCCGTACCATACTCTCATAGTTCTCGCCGTTTCTGTCATATTTATTTTCGCCGGTGGAAAAATAGGCGGAGCCATATCAAATTCCCTGGGAATCTCTCAGATGGAAGTCCGTCCGTCATGGAGCGCCACCCTGGATGTCTCAAAAGCGGTTCTCATGAAAGACCCCGTATTCGGCGCCGGACCAAACCGCTTTTCTTCGGCATGGCTTCTCCACAAGCCGGCCGGCATCAACAATACTCCTTTTTGGAATGTTGATTTCAATTACGGCATAGGATTTCTGCCGAGCTTTTTGGGAACCGCCGGCTCTGCGGGATTTCTGGCAATGCTATTTTTCGCCGGATTGTTTTTCATAAAATCCGTCAGGGCGCTTTTTCACGATAGCTCCTCGGTAGATTCACGTCATCTGACGATATTGTCCATATTCGGAAGCATATATCTGTGGATTTTCTCCGTCATATACGTGCCGTCTTCGGCAATATGGATTCTCACCATGGCGCTGTCGGGGCTTTCTATCGCTTCTCTGGGGAGAGAAGGGCTCATACGTCTGACTCCGTATTCGGTCATAGAAAAACCGGGGGCCAGTTTTATATCGGTCCTTCTCACTATTCTCCTGCTCATAGCTTCGCTCGCTTTCGGTTATTTTGTGACGGTAAAATTGATATCAAACATATATTTCCAGAAGAGCATCATGGCGGTCAACCAAACCGGCAATCTGGACCAGGCAGTGGCTGGAATAGCTCACGCGGCTGCGTTTTCGGAGAGCGATATTTATTATCAATCCATGACCGAAATCTATTTGGCAAAAATAAACACCCTGCTCGGCGACCGGAATATAAGCCAGACAGAAGCCCAGAAACAATTTCAAGACAATCTCTCCCTGGCTATACGGGCCGCGCAGGGAGCCGTGAGAACCGACTCGACAAATTACAGAAATCATCTGGCCCTCGGCCGGGTTTTTGAAGCGGTCGTGCCGCTCAATATTTCCGGCGCCTATGAAAACGCCAAGGCGTCATATCAGTCGGCTCTGGCGAGAAATCCGGAAAGCCCGGAAATCTACCTGGTCATGGCCCGTTTGGAAACAGCCCACAAAGACAATAAAGCGGCCAAAGACCTCATCTCCAGAGCGCTTGAAAAGAAAAACGACTATGCTAGCGCCATATTCCTGCTCTCCCAAATCCAGATAGCCGAAAATGACGTGCAAAACGCCATCCGGTCAGTTGAAGCGGTGGCGACCTTGTCTCCTTCCGACCCGGGGGTCTTTCTCCAGCTCGGTCTGCTCTATTACAACGAAAAAAGATATGAAAATGCGGTTTTCGCCCTGGAGAGAGCGGTGGCGCTCAATCCGCAATACGCCAACGCCAAATACTTCTTGGGTCTATCTCTCTATCAGACAGGGAAAAAAGCCGAAGCCCTCTTGCAATTCAGAGACCTGGAAACGACCAATCCGGATAATGCGGAAATAAAGGCCATTTTGTCCAATCTGGAATCTGGCCGGGCGCCGCTGTCCAATCAGCCGGCGCCGGAAAAGAGAACTTCCGCTCCGGTGAGAGAAACCGCCACAAAAGAAGAAATATAGAATGGTAAAAAAAATCCTGTCTTTCGTCCGCGGCGCGGGCAGGGAGATTACGAATCTCCACGAAGCCGCGTATCTCCTGGCCCTATCGACCGGGGCATCGCTCTTGTTCGCTCTCATCCGCGACAGGCTCCTGGCGCACACTCTCGGCGCCGGTCCGGATCTCGACGTATATTTTGCCGCTTTCAGGATTCCCGACTTCATATTCATAACTGTCGCGTCTCTCGTCTCGACTTCCATACTCGTGCCGTTCCTCATGGAGAGCAAAGCCAAGAGTGCAGACGAGCTCAAGTCGTCCATCCAGAGCCTGTTTTCAGCCTTCTCATTTCTCATCATTATCGTCTGCGGCATAGCTTATTTTCTCATGCCGTGGCTTGACCGCGCTCTCTTCCCGAATCTCTTTGCTCTGGGTTTCGGCGATACGCTCGTGAGCGCTTCGCGCATCCTCCTCCTCTCCCCCCTGCTTCTCGGTATCGCTTCGTTCTTTGCTTCCATAACCCAGATTCAAAACCGCTTTCTCGTCTACGCTCTGTCGTATCCGCTCTACAATATAGGCATCATATTCGGCGTCGTGTTTTTCTTGCCATACTGGTCTGTCAACGGCTTGGCGTTCGGCGTCGTTCTCGGCGCTTTACTCCTGTCTCTCGCTCAGATACCGCTGGTCATGAGAGACGGACTTTTTCCCCGGGTCAGTTTCCGTTTTGACTGGCACAAGATAAAGAGGGTAGTCAGGCTGTCCCTGCCCCGCACAATCACGCTTTCCTCCCAGCAGATGACCAATCTCGGCCTCGTGTCTTTTGCCTCTTTCCTCGGTGCCGGCTCCATATCGATTTTTAACCTGGCTTTGAACCTGCAGTCGGTGCCTCTGTCCATAATCGGCGCCAGTTATTCGTCGGCCGCCTTTCCGGTCCTGGCCCGTCTTATGGCGGAGCACGACAGAGAAGGCTTTTTGTCTCGCATGATTGCCGCAGTAAAGCACGTCATATTCTGGTCCGTGCCTGTAACTGTGCTCTTTATCGTCCTCCGGGCGCAGATTGTCCGCGTGGTTTTGGGTTCCGGCCAATTCAGTTGGTCAGATACCAAGCTCTCCGCCGCCGCTCTGGCCCTCTTTGTCTTATCGTCCGTGGCTCAGAGCTTGATGTTGCTCTTTGTCCGCTCTTTTTATGCCGAAGGCAAGACAGCCAAACCGCTCGTCATGAATATCATATCAACTGTCGTTACTGTCATTTTGGGTTTTGGTCTCATAAAGCTCTACCGTTTCGCGCCCGATTTTGCCTATTTCATACAATCGCTTTTGAAGACCAGCGGAGCATACGATTCATCAGTTCTCATGTTGCCTCTGGCATTCACTCTCGGCGCCTTTCTAAACCTCTATCTCCATTGGCGATCATTTGTCCGAGAGTTTCCGAGTTTTACCGCGCCTATCATGCGGACTGTTTTCCATTCGTCTTCCGCATCTATCATCGGTGGATACGCTTCTTATCTCTCGCTTCATATATTTGACGGCATATTCGGTCTGACTACTCTCTACGGTGTGTTTATGCAGGGATTATACGCTGGTATTGTCGGTATCGCGGTGATTATTATCGTGCTCAGAGCATTGAAATCGCCCGAGTTGCGAGATATCCATGAAGCCTTTGCGGAGAAAGTTTGGGGAGTTGACAAAGCGTCGCTCGATAAATTACCTTCATAAAAAACAGCTTGAACTTTCGCCCAAAACGCGTAATCATAGTGCTATGAAGACTCCTCACGACATTGGGAAACGCGCGGCTAAACTGCGCGGTGAAATTAACCGCCATCGCGAGCTTTATCATACACATGATAAGCCGGAAATTTCGGATACGGCCTATGACTCTCTCATAAGGGAACTTGAAGACATAGAGAAAAGATATCCAGAATTGCGCACACCGGATTCGCCGACAGAGAGGGTGGGCGGAGCGCCCTTGCCGGAATTCGTAAAAGTTGCCCACAAGGTCGTCCAATGGTCTTTCAACGATGCTTTCACTGAAGAAGATATGAGGGATTTTGACAAACGCGTCAAAAAATTCATAAAAGCCGAAACGGGAAGGGAAGAGATTCCGACATACATATGCGAGCTGAAAATTGACGGCCTGAAAATAGTTTTGGAATATGAAAAAGGCGTTCTGGTCAGGGCCGCCACCCGCGGTGACGGCGTCGTAGGCGAGGATGTCACCCAAAATGTCCGGACCATTCATTCCGTGCCCCTCAGACTGGCCAAACCCGAAAATATCATCGTGGAAGGCGAAGTATGGATATCCAAATCAAATCTGAAAAGACTAAATCGCCGGCAGAAAAAAGCGGGCAAGTCTCTCTATGCCAATCCTCGGAACGTGGCCGCCGGCTCCATCCGCCAGCTTGACCCGAAAATCGCCGCCGCGCGTAGGCTGGACAATTTCGTCTACGACATAGCCCGTTTTGACGGAACGATACCGGAAAGCCAGGGCGAGGAGCTCGAGCTTTTGGCCAGTCTCGGCTTCAAAGTGAACAGACACTGGAAGCATGAAAGCGATATAGATGGCGCCATTTCATATTGGCGGGAGTGGAAGAAAAAGAACACCAAAGAAAACTATCTCATAGACGGCGTAGTCGTAAAAGTGAATGAAATGAGATTTCAGGAAGCCTTGGGTTATACGGGCAAGGCGCCGCGCTGGGGCATAGCTTTCAAGTTTCCGGCGGAGCAGGTGACGACTGTTCTCACGGATATTGTTTTTCAAATCGGCCGCACGGGAGTGATTACTCCCGTAGCCGTCTTGCGTCCTGTCCTGGTTGCCGGTTCAACCGTATCGCGCGCCACTCTCCATAATGAAGACGAAATCAAGCGACTGGATGTGCGCATAGGCGATACCGTAATACTCCAAAAAGCCGGAGATATCATTCCCGATATCGTCTCCGTGGTCAGAAAATTGCGTACCGGCAGAGAAAAGCCTTTTATCTTTCCGACACACATTTCCGAGTGCGGGGGAGACGGCAGTATAGAGAGAGCTCCGGGACAGGCGGCGCATCGCTGTGTCGTTCGCGATTCCCAAACTCTGCAAAAGCGGAAACTGCGCTATTTCGCTTCAAAGGCCGGACTGGACATAGCCGAATGCGGGCCGAAAGTTGTGGAGGCTCTCATGAATGCCGGACTCGTTTCCACTTTTCCCGATTTTTTTACGTTAAAAAGAGGTGATGTGCTTGCCTTACCTCGTTTTGCCGAAAAATCAGCGGACAATTTGCTGGAATCTATCGAAAAAGCCAGAGAAACCACTTTGCCTCGGCTTTTGACCGGTCTCTCCATAGACCACGTCGGCGAGGAGACCGCTCATCTGCTCGCCCTAAATTTCAAAACCGTGGACGCCGTGTCAAAAGCGACGGTAGAAGAGCTGGAAATCATTCCAGGCATAGGCACAGTGGTGGCGGAATCCGCATTCGTCTGGTTCAGAAATCCGGCCAACAAAAAAATGCTGGCGAGACTGTTGCGGGAAATAAAAATCAAAAAAGTGGCGGTAAATAATAATGGGAAATTTTCCGGTATGACTTTTGTTCTCACAGGAACGTTGCCGACGCTGGAACGCATCCATGCCGGAGACATAATCAGAAAAAACGGCGGCAGTATTTCTTCGTCGGTTTCCAAAAATACTGCGTATGTTCTGGCCGGAAATAATCCGGGTTCAAAACTGAAAACAGCCAAAAAACTGGGTGTGAAAGTGATGGGGGAGGAGGAGTTTAGGAATCTTATTTTGTAAGTTTAAAAAGAGCGAAAGTGATGTTCTCGTGGAGCACGGAAGTTTTCTTGCTAGAAAACTTCCTCGGCTTCGGCCTCGTCAGGCCTCAGGCGTCTCCACGCGAACATCCCTTTCGCTCTCCAAAAAAGCTTTAATATAAAGCATATGTATCTCGCCTCAAAAGACTTCAAATGTTATAGTATAGATACAATAAACAGTATGATTTCCCGCGCTGAAATAGAAAAACTGGCCGATCTTTCCCGTCTCAAACTATCGGATGAAGAGATCACAAAGATGCAGGGCGAAATGAGCGCGATTTTGGCGTATGTGGATAAACTAAAAAAAGTTACCGACAAGGAGTTTGCTGGCGAGAATGGATCTGTCATGTCTGTCAACAAAAATGTAATGAGAGAGGATACCGATCCTCATGAATCAGGAGTCTATACCGACAAACTCATAAAATCGGCGCCGAGAAGCGAAGGCGGATTCGTAAAAGTAAAGAAAATTTTGTGATGAAAACCATAGACCTTTCGAAACTTACCATAAATGGTGCTCATCAGGCGCTCCTCTCCGGCGATTATACCGTCCGTGAACTTTGCGAGGCCTATCTATCGGAAATAAAAAAGAAAGACGGCGATATTCACGCATATCTAGAAGTTTATGATGATGTAATAAAGCAAGCGGAATTGGCGCAAAAAAAAGTGACAAAAGAAAACATGCTTGCCGGTATTCCTATGGCTATAAAAGACAGTATTTTGATAGAAGGTCGGCGCGCCGGAGCAGCTTCAAAAATTCTGGAAGGTTATATTGCTCCATATTCTGCGACAGCGATCAAGAAACTTCGCGATGCCGGCGCCGTATTCATCGGTCGCACAAACATGGACGAGTTCGCCATGGGCAGTTCCACGGAAAACTCCGCCTACGGCCCGACAAAAAATCCCCATGACATCTCGCGCGTTTCGGGTGGCACCTCCGGCGGCTCCACAGCCGCGGTCGCCGCGAACATGGCCCTGGCGTCTCTGGGGTCTGATACGGGTGGCTCCGTGCGCCAGCCGGCGAGTTATTGCGGAGTTGTCGGCCTGAAGCCGACATACGGAGCGATTTCCCGCCACGGCCTCATGGCTATGGGCTCTTCCCTGGATGTCATCGGTCCTGTCGCAAAAACCGTGACAGACGCAGAAATACTCTTTAATTATTTGAAAGGAAAAGACAAATTTGACGGCACTTCCGTTGACGTGGAAATGACAGGGAAGTCTGCGCAGGTTTTAGGCGTGCCGAGACATTTTTTGCGCGGCGAGGGTGTCGACCCGGACGTCATGAAGGTTTTTGAACAATCCATAGAGAAATTCAAATCGCTCGGGTATCAAATCCGCGACATAGAACTGCCGAATATAGAATACTGTCTGGCCGTGTATTACGTGCTCATGCCGGCGGAAGTTTCCACAAATCTGGCCCGTTTTGACGGTGTGAAATACGGCCTGCACAAGGAGGGAAAAAATCTGCTTGAAGACTATTTGCTCTCGCGAAGCGCCGGTTTCGGCGCGGAAGCCCGTCGGCGCATCATGCTGGGTGCTTATGTACTGTCTTCCGGCTATTACGACGCTTATTACAACAAAGCTTCGGCGGTGAGGGAACTTCTCCGGGCCGATTTTGCTCGCGCGTTCAAAACTGTAGATGCCGTACTGACTCCGACCACTCCCGCTGTGGCCTTCAAAATCGGCGAGAAAATAACTGACCCTCTGTCCATGTATCTGGAGGACATATTTACCGTTACGGCCAATTTGACGGGCGTGCCGGCCATCTCCATCCCGGCCGGGGACAAAGAAATTCTCGGCAAAAAACTGCCCATAGGCCTCCAAATCATGGCAAACCACGGACGGGAAGATATCCTCTTTGCTCTCGGAAAAAAATTCTTAAACGAGGTAGAATAGACAGAGCATGAATAGCGTCAACTTTCTCAATCTGGAATATATTTATTTGCGCGTAGTCGATTTTTTCCAGAATTTTGACATAATCGCCATTCTGAACGCCCTGATTCATTTTGTGGAAAAAATCAGGCCGTATGCCATCGCCGTCACCGTTTTCCTTTTTTATATAATTTTCTATGCCATCATCAGGCTCCGCCAAGTTGAAAACAGAGACGAGCTGAAATTTCACGTTTCGGATGCAAAAAAACAAATTCCCCAGGCTGGAGCGGAACAAGATATCGCTCTCCACGAAAAATGGCTCAAGGTTCAAGCTCACATAAATTCAGACGACCCTTCGCAATGGCGGCTGGCGATTTTGGAGGCCGACATCATGCTCGCCGATATATTGGAAAAAATGGGCTATCAGGGTGATTCAATCGGCGACAAACTAAAGAGTGTGGATAAAAGCGATTTTTTGACTCTGGACTATGCATGGGATGCTCATAGAATAAGAAACCAAATAGCCCATGAAGGTTCCGATTTTCAGTTGAATGAGAGGGAAGCCAAACGTGTGATAGAGCTCTACAAGACCGTTTTCAGCGAGTTTTATCACATATAAATATGAAATCAAACTTGTGCCCAGGCCAGTTTGCGAGAGCGATTTGCATGTTGTATACTATGGCAGTGACATTATAGCGGGGTAGAGCAGCCTGGTAGCTCGTCAGGCTCATAACCTGAAGGCCGTGGGTTCAAATCCCACCCCCGCAACACAGACAAAGTAAAAGCGCCCTAGGGGGGCGATTTTACTCATCATTATAAGGGTACACATAGTTAATACGCCGCTCGGGAAGTTTTCTTTCACATTGCGAGTTTGGTGCTATTTACGGTTATTTGCCTTGGAAAAGAGGTCGTGTCGTGATATGTTGTTACGGAAACGGTCAAATAATATGTCGGCGTAGCTCAGGTAGTTAGAGCATAGCACTCATAAAGCTAAGGTCGAAGGTGCAAGTCCTTCCGCCGACACAACAACGTGATTTTTTAAGTTTTCTGTGCTTAAATAGTTTTGCATGCGGGCGTAGCTGTTTTTGGTCCGTGTGGCAAAAATTATGCGGGTGTAGCTCAGTTTGGTTAGAGCGCTTCCCTGTCACGGAAGAGGTCGCGGGTTCGAACCCCGTCACTCGCGCAAGTATGCCGTTGTAGCTCAGTTGGTAGAGCACGTCATTGGTAATGACGAGGTCAACAGTTCAATCCTGTTCAACGGCTCCCGGCCAAAGTAGTTCAATGGTAGAACATTACTTTCGTAAAGTAGGGACGTGGGTTCGATTCCCACCTTTGGCTCCAAAACTTACAAATCGGCTATAATAGACCCATGTTTGATTTTATAAACAGCATATTCAACATAATAGGCGACAACGTAAACAAGCTCGTAAATCTCTGTTTCGGCGAGAAAAAGGAAACGCCGAAAATACCTGCCGCCGCCTCTGACGCCGCGAAAACCCGGGACGATGCAAAACCTCCCGCATGGACGAGGAAGAAGAAATAAAATGAATAAAAACGGAGAGAGGATGAAGGAAATTGAATCGCTCATGGCCAGCACCGAGTTCTGGGAAAACAGAGACCGCGCCCAGATGATTTTGAAAGAATTGAATAGTCTCAAAGCCGAACTGGCCGAGACGGATAAATTGGAACAGGGGAACGCCATTATAACCATATTTTCCGGCGCCGGCGGAGACGACGCCGAAGATTTTTCGCGCATGCTTCTCTCCATGTACCAGAAATACGCCGACAAACACGGCTGGACGATACATTTCATGCATCAGAATCAAAACGACCACGGAGGCTACAGAAACGTAACGTTTGAAATTATAGGCAGAGGCGCTTATGGCATTCTCAAAAACGAATCAGGCGTCCATCGCCTGGTGCGCATATCGCCCTTCAACGCCAAAAAAATGCGCCATACTTCTTTTTCTCTGGTGGAAGTCATTCCCAAATTTGAAAAAATAGAACGCATGCCCATCCCGCCGGAAGAAATCAAAATTGAATTCGCCAGGTCGTCCGGTCCCGGCGGGCAAAACGTGAACAAGCGCGAGACCGCCGTGCGCCTGGTCCACATACCCACGAAAATCGCTGTTCATTCGGATTCGGAACGTTCACAGGCTCAAAACAGGGAACAAGCCATAAAAATCCTCTCGGCCCGGCTCTACAAACTGCGTGAGGATGAAAAAATCGCCCGCGAAAAAGGCGTGTATATATCAAAAACCACGGACATAGAATGGGGCAACCAAATCCGCTCGTATGTCCTGCATCCTTATAAAATGGTCAAAGATCATAGGACCGATGCGGAGACTTCAAATGTGGATGCGGTGTTGGGAGGGGAGATAGATCTCTTTTTGGAGGCCGAAAAAGGGCTGTAATAATGGGGATTTGGACAAGTAGCGAAAATAAAAAGTAAAATACTTGACAAGTCAGGATGTTTAGGTGTATAATATAAGAGTAATAGACCTTTGTAAGAAACAGGAATCAGATGCGAATTTTTGGTCGTTTTGGTCGTTTTAGCCACATGGTCCAAAATGAACAGAAGTTCGCATCTGATTGTACGCCACAATCATTCCATATTGGAATGACGGTTCGCAACAGGTTCGATTGTCAAAATGGAAAAAATCACTACTGGCCAGGCTACTGAAATTATTGCCCTCTTCGCCAAAAAACTTCCACTCACCATGCTGAAAAGCGTGGCGCAGAAGTGGATTGATGATCCGAGTAGTTTTGAATCCGCGATTGCCACGGCGCTAGATGTCAAAATTACCGTGGATTCCGCCGTTTCGAAACAGATTGAAAACTGGCAAAACTTCTACAAAAAGTTCTTCGGTCTCGACCTTGATTTGTTGATGGATCTGAAAAAGCCCGGTGTTGTAGGTCGACCGCTTAATCTCTGTGATTTGCGGATTCCTGTTCGCGTAGAGGGCTTCAACCGCCTCATCATCATCGCCAAAGGCGTCTCCATCAACCAAGTCTACGAGACGGGGAAGAAGAACTTTTCCTCGTGGAAATGGTGCGACGGTGACATCGAGAGCCAGATGAAGGATTCAGAGCGCGGAATGGTCAAAGAAACCTACGCAATCTGGGTTCATGACGAGCAGGAGGCCGACAAAGACCTCCTCGGCGAGTCGGCGGAAGACATCAAAAATCCGCAAGACACCGAGAGTCTCATCGAGCGTCTCATCCATGGTTTCAAATACTGGAGTGAGACCGCGAATCACTTGGACGTTGATACCTACACGCTCTGTGCATCGTCCCGGTATTTCGATGGCGATGTGCCGTGCGTGGATCGCGGCGGCGACGGCGGCGTGGGCGTGGACGGGTACCGTCCACGGAATCGCGGTGCGGGCATCGGGGCTCGTCGAGCAGTTCGGGTCGGGTAACCTTGTTCCTTCGGGACTTGTACCCTTCAATACCTCTTTGCAAGCGCAAGCTTGCCGAGGGGTATTTTTTTTGAGAAAATAACTCTGGCTGTGAAGCTGATTCGTTTGAAAAAATGAATGACAGTTTGCCAAATTATAGAAACTGCCTGCTTTATTTATACTACGCATGTTTTACCACATGGAACACAGAAAATTTTGAAAAAGATTTTCGGTGATACGGACGGATAAAGCAGACGAGATTCCCGGTATTCCGATGGCGATGTGCCGAACGTGAATCGCAACAACGACGGCAACGTGAACGTGAACAGGTACAATCCACAGAATCGCAATGCGAACATCGGGGCTCGTCGAGAAGTCTCTCGCGAAATAATCCGCTTATTTTATAAGCGGATTTTGCGTTATATTTTAGTGGTCGAGATATTTAATCCAACCACTTGTCATTTTTGAGATTTCTTGGAGCGATTCCTGCCAGCGCAGATATTGATTTTCTGTCAGAATACCTATTTCATATGCTATACGAATAAGTTGTTTTACAATCTCAATTTCTGTCCTGGCTTTTTCCAAAATTGGTAGTTTGACCGACGGTTTGGCATATTCTGCTTCAATTAAAATAATGAACGTTTCAAGAAGTGCTGTTTCTATTTTCGCAAAAATACCAAGTTTGTCTCGTTTGGAAACTTTTCTGCTTCCGAGATAAACTTCCTTATATAAATTTCTCACAACATGGACTACAGAAACATCAAACTTGTCGGGGAAAAATTGGGGGGGTGCTCATAGTTTGTTTGAAAAAATAATATCTCTTGAAAATCTTTTCCGTGCGTGGAGGAAATTTCGCCGAGGAAAAACGAGGAAAAAAGATATTATGCACTTTGAGTTTAACCTAGAAGACAACCTTTTCAAACTGCGCGCAGAAATCTCATCTGGCGTATACAGGTCTGATCTATATATCGCGTTTTACGTCAAAGACCCAAAACTTCGACATGTTCACAAAGCAAGCGTGCGTGACAGAGTTCTCCATCAAGCAATATTTAGGGTGCTCTATCCGCTTTTTGATAAACATTTTATCCATGATTCTTATTCATCCAGAAATTTTAAAGGTACTCATGCGGGAAATAATCAGGCAGAAGCGTTCCTAGGTAAGTCTACTTTTAATTGGACGAGGCAGAGCCATGTTCTCAAATGTGATGTGAGAAAGTTTTTTGATTCTATAGATCACGAATTACTTTTTTCTCTAGTTCGAAAGAAAATTACTGATGAAAAAGCTTTAAGACTCATAGAGATCGTTCTCAAGAGCTTCCAAAAAAGTCTAGGTAAGGGATTACCTCTCGGTAACGTCACAAGTCAGCTCTTTTCAAATGTATATATGAATGAATTTGATCAGTTCGTAAAACATAAACTCAAAGCCAAATGGTACGCGAGATATTGCGATGATTTTGTCATTATTGATCAGAATAGGGAAACACTTTATGGTTATATTCAAAAAATACGACAATTTTTCATTGACAAATTACTTCTCGATCTTCACCCAAACAAGATTTCTTTGCGCAAGGCTAGGCAAGGAGTTGATTTTCTCGGCCAGGTCATATTACCTCATAGGAAAGTTTTGAGGATAAAGACACAAAATCGGCTTTTGAAAAAAGTTGATGAAAGCAAAAAACTTTTTGAATTAAGGGAAATATCAGAAAAAAGACTTAATGCGAAGATTGCTTCCTATATGGGAGTCTTAAGCCACGGCAAGAATAGGAAAATCAAGTTAAAAATAGACGAAATTATCAAAATTAAAACGCAATTAAAACATGTTAGAATAAACAAATGATTCGTTTTGACAAAGTTTCAAAGGTATACGCCGATAATTTTGTGGCTCTGGATGATATAAACCTGCAAATAGAGCCAAAGGAGTTCGTCTCCATCGTGGGCCACAGCGGGGCTGGCAAGACCACTCTCATCAAGATGGTGTTGGCCGAAGAAAAGCCGACCAAAGGCAGAGTATTTTTTGACAAAATTGACGTTCATAGACTGCGCAACGGCAAAATGCCACAGTTTCGCCGCCGAATAGGGACGGTTTTTCAGGATTATCGCCTGATACCCGGCAAAACAGTGTTTGAGAACATCGCTTTCGCCATGGAGGCGGCGGGCAGGACTGATGAAGAAATAGCCGGTGATGTTCCCCATGTTCTCGGTTTAGTTGATTTGGACAAAAAGATGTGGAATTTTCCCCATGAATTGTCCGGTGGCGAAAAACAGCGTGTGGCCATAGCCCGAGCCATCGTCAACCAGCCGGACATCATCATAGCCGACGAGCCGACGGGAAATCTGGACCCCATAAACACCCATGAAATCGTTCAGATTCTCAAAAAAATAAACGACCTCGGCACCACCATCATCCTCACCACTCACAACAAAGGTGTCATAGAATCGGTTGGCCGGCGGGTCGTCACCATGGAAAACGGCAAAATTATCAGAGACGAAAAGGAAGGCAAATACGCTATTTAAAAGAAATACAAAATAAAAAAGCCGAATGTGCCGGGCGAGAACCTCCGCAGGCGAGGATTTGTCAATGGTCCGTCCTTGACAAATCCGACCCGAGGACTGTTCGAGAACGGCACATTCGGCTTTTTTATTTTGTATCGCTTCCTGAAAGGTAAAATTTCTTTCCTTTTAGCTTTTTGTTATACTGTGTGCATGTTTTGGACAGCCACAAAGAGAGTTTTCAAATCTGGTTTCGTGTCATTCTGGCGGAACGGCTTTGTCTCCCTGTCTTCCATTCTCATAATCACTCTCACTCTCTTTACTCTGGGAGGCATTATTTTTGCCGGCGCCCTGCTCGACTATTCTCTCCGCGAAATAAAGGCAAAAGTGGACATAAACGTCTATTTTGTGCCCACTGCCGGCGAAGATGAAATACTGAATCTCCAGAGAAAACTGGAGTCTCTGCCGGAAGTGGCCGAGACGGAATACGTTTCGCGTGAGGACGCTCTGGCCAATTTCAGGGACCGTCACGCGAACGACGAAATCACCCTCCAGGCCCTGGATGAACTCGGAGACAATCCTCTAGGCGCCATTCTCAATGTGAGAGCCAGGGAAACTTCCCAATACGAAGGCATAGCCAGGTTTCTGGAATCCGAAGGCGGCGAGGACGGCACGTTCATGGACAAAATAAACTACTATCAGAACAAGACCGCCATAGACACTCTGTCAAAAATCATAAACGGCGGCACCACCATCGCTCTCACGGTCACCCTGATTCTGGCCATTATTTCCATCCTCATCGCTTTCAATACTATCCGCCTGGTCATATATATCGCCCGCGAAGAAATTTCCGTCATGAGGCTGGTCGGCGCCGGCAACACTTTCATCCGCGGGCCATTTATAGTCCTCGGTCTCATGTACGGATTCGTCTCCGGCATCATAACCGTTATTATTTTCTATCCCGCCACATACTGGGTATCAAACATCACCGAGACATTTTTCAGCGGCTGGAACCTCTTCCAGTATTACACGGCAAACCTGCCGGCACTCATAGGTATTCTCACGGGCGGAGGACTCATCCTGGGCGCGCTGTCCAGCTATCTGGCCGTCCGCAAATATCTGCGAATCTGATTTAAACCGACAGACGGGTATTACAGGCCATGAAAAAATCTCTGATTATTTTAATTGTCGCCGTTGCCGGTCTGGCCCTGGTTTCTTTGTTTAGGGAGGACAAACAGACATATCAATACGTCCACGGAGAGAATCCGAGTGAAAAAGTCCGGATTTTATTTGTGGGAGACATGATGTTTGACCGGACCATCCGCGCCGTAGCCTATGAGAAAGGTTATGATTATCTATTTTCATGCATAGGCGATTATCTGCGCGGTTTTGACCTGGTCGCAGGCAATCTGGAAGGACCGATTACGAACAAAGCCTCCTTGTCCCGAAACACAAAGCCGGAAGAAGCCGGCAACACGGTTTTTACGTTTGATGTTGATGTCGCCCGCGTTCTAGCCACAAATAATATAAAAATGGTCAGTCTCGGCAATAATCACATTCTGGATTTCGGAATATTCGGCAGAGACAGCACGGAGAAGGAACTGAATCGGGCAGAGGTCATCTATTTCGGCGCGCCGGGCAGTCAAATTTTTGCCACGACGACACTCGGAGGCTACGGCGTAGCCGTCATAAACTTCAATCAGTTTCTCGGCGAAAATGATTCCCGAGAAACCATACAGGCAATCTGGCAAACCAAGAGAACGGCTGATTTGGTTCTAGTTTACGCTCATTGGGGAGATGAATATCTGCCTGCCACCGAATATCAAAAAGCTTTGGCTCATTCTTTCATAGACGCCGGAGCAGATATAATCGTAGGTTCTCATCCGCATATCATCCAAGAGCATGAAATCTATGGAGGCAAAAGCATTTATTATTCTCTCGGCAATTTTATTTTCGACCAATATTTTGCCGACTCCGTAGAGACAGGCGCCGGCGTGGAGGTATCATTTGACGGTCGGACTATTTCCATGGCAGAAGTCCGTTTTGACATACATCCGGACGGCACGACCTGTCTCGCGGAAAATTAAACGATAAAAATCAAAAAACGATTGATTTTACAAAATCAGTCAATTTCATTTTCGCGCCGGAGGCGTTTTTATGGCCGCCTGCGCAAAGTTTTAAGGCGAGATCCAGAGCGGATGGTTTCTGATTATCCAGGGACCGGAAGCTTATTTTCACCTCGCCGCCGTCTATGGTAAACAGGCCGACCGCCTGACCGCGTTCCGTGGCCAGCATGTTCCCGCTTTCCGATTTGTCAAAAATTATATTATAAAAAGGCACAGTATATGTGCCCACACGAACCATTATCGGTTCTGTCGTTTTCACTCCGTGTTCTATGACCATATTCGCGAAACGGGAAATGACGGCGCCTTCCTGTTTTGCCGAGTCGAGCGGTTTGTCGAGTAGTTTCAACACTTTCTCCGGCTTGTTTATGAGCATATAGAGATAATTGCCGACGTCTTTTGTCTTTTGGCCGTATCTCCATGTCCACAAATCTCTGTCCTCCACAAGTTTTATGAGTTCAGGTTTTTTTTCTCCCGGGAAAAAATAGTTCCAGGCGAGCGACGCTCCCGATTTTTTATTATCAAAAATAAAAACAAAGTCCTTGTTTTTCTCCATAAGCTTCCGATTTTCCTCTTCCGCTCCGGCGTGATGGTCTATAGATGTCACTTGAAATCCCTGATCCAAAAATTCTCCGGCGCCCAGGGCGCAGTCCACGGTATAAATTTGGTCACCCGGGCGCGCTCTCTCCAGGACAGATTCCAATTCTGCCGGTTTAAAACCGTGATTCAGAGGAAAAAGCAAAGCTTTCGGAAATTTCCTCAAAACCACGGCGGC